>Ga0126342_10002539_pt1 | contig 28646 bp, 24 predicted proteins | sample Cyp1metagenome_FD_92528 | JGI IMG/M metagenome (GOLD analysis project Ga0126342, IMG submission 92528) | Coral microbial communities from Lord Howe Island, Old Settlement Bay, Australia - Cyphastrea 1 metagenome | ecosystem: Host-associated > Invertebrates > Cnidaria > Coral ... | reverse complement strand
TTGTTTTTTTAATGTTTTTACAAGATAAGATAGACCCCGGATCAGCGGACATGCTCACCAGGGTCTACGTTTAAATGTATGATATATGCATACAGGGTCTATGTTTGTTTAAGGTAGAGTATATTAGCAACTATATAATTTATCCCCATTGGATTAGTTTATCCATTATTTGCTTAATTAAATTAGCAAAGATACGGTGGATGGGCCAGCGAAATCCTGCACTAGTTGAAAACGGTGGATTTCATATCCCATTATTTATAGGGTTTCAAGCATCCGTTTGGTGATGCAGGATTTCGCAACCATCCACACAAGGTGGTGCCCCCAAGATAGCTAAGTTGGTTTATAACTCCAATAACTATGGTTTATGGGTGATATATCTATAGTTAATGGGCTTATAAACCAACTTATAACTGGGGGGCACCACCTTGCAGTATCAAATCCCATGGAAATTCCCCATGTTTCGCTGCTGATCTCCACCCTACAGGTCTACGATCGCGTGATCGAAGAATTGGGAGCTGCAGGGGTCACAGTGGCTGGGCGAATGGTTTTTAGGAGATTCCAGCATCCCCAAGGTTGCTGTAGGTTGTATGAACCATTATAACCATTATAAATGTGTATTAACCATTATAATTAACCATTATACATGGGTTGTATTAACCATGAAATGAAGTACTTTTTTTGGTGATTTATTGTTACTTTTCTAACACTACAGTCATTTGGTTAGTGAACTGATATAATTCAGCCAGAGTCCCCGAAAAGATGTCGAAAAATGGGACACCTGGAACTATAGAGTACATCAGAATCTGCTAGTTCTCATCCTGGAAACACTTTTCAGCATCTTGTTAGGGGTTGCTCATGAATCTTGTTGGTTAACTGGTTAATTGTTTAACTCATGGGGTTTCTCACATGTGTATTGCCTTGTTGGGGGATGGACCGGTATAATATAGTGACTGATTTGAATCTGAAAATAGGGCAACCCTCATGACGGTCTTCAGTTTTCCCACTAAGATTGCCATGTTGGGGTATACCCTTTTGCCCGCTATACCCCATGTTTGAAACACCAATGTGTTCAATGGACCAGGCACATATTCCAAGTATATTCCAATCCCTCCGATTGTTGGTTATACCCCTATATGTGTGATTTTGTTTGATGGTTCACTTCCCATTTTCTTGGCAACCAAAACCTTATATACAGTATTTGATTGGTGGTTTGGAACATGAATATTATTTTTCTATATATTGGTAATCATCATAACCAGGTATAATATGCATATATATATAATATAATATTTATGATATAGGGGTAGTGATTCCCATGAATTTTCAAGGGACTAAGCAACTCGTCAGTCGTTATTAAATCAGTGAATCCCATGTAACTCCATTAAATCCCAATTTGTGTTGCTTTGATTCCATCAAATCATCATTCTGGATCATTGTAAATGGGGTTATTCCAATGATATTCCAAAGATACTCCAATTAATGGTTGGCAAATGTCGGTCAATCTGTTTGTTCGTTAAATCCCACAATATAATTGACCCCATCATGATGATGGTTAACTTCCATTAATTCTCAAGGAACGTTGTAAATCATTATTCAGTTTTCATTATAAATTGAATTATTCCCATGATATTCCAAAAAAAAAGGTTGCTTCCAATGATATTTCAGAAAATCGTTGGTTTATTTAAAACTCATCATTCAGATCGTTCAGTTCTTGACCCCCAGGTGAATCATCATTCCAATGACATTCGGGTGTGTCTGAAAATAGGGTATACGGTATAGCCTTGAAATGGCCATCAAGTACTGGGAGCATGTATATCATAACTATCAACTATTGTACTGTATTTGTTTTTTCCCCAACATGATTTTCTAGTTGATTTAGCCCATATTCCTATGACATTCCAGTGAAATCAACCAGGTTGATCACCCAAAATCATCCATAAAATCCTCCTTCAGTTCATAGATTCCCATGGTCTCCTCATTCCCATCAGATTCCCATGGTCTTCAAGGGGACTAACCATGGCTAACCACCAACCACCCCCACCCCCAGCCGAGGTCATCATCAACAACCACACCACCGTGGGCGCCTGGAGTGGCGGCGTGGAACTCAACGGCATGTGGTTCCGTGGCTCGGCTATGGATTTTTCAGCAACGAAAAGTGGGGCCCTTGAAGGGTTATATAAATCCAATAAGCTATAGGACGCCTTTATAAGTTATAGGATCAAATCCCCATATTTGTCCCCTTTATGGGGCCCGATCAAAAGTGGTTCACATGCAAATTGAATGACATAACGAAGGTGATTGGAACCTTGTCTTTGTTCTCAGGACGGTTAAGGCTAAGGCGCCTTTCATGTCGAATCAGATTGAATCATCGAATCCATTTGAAAGAGGTGATCCATTTGGAACTTTCGCATCTGAAGTTGAGGCCATCAAAAAAGGGGGGATCGGTTTTGGAATTCCGCTTTTGGTCGTCTATCTGGGTGAAACCGGCGGTTTAAATCCTTGGAATTTCAAAAAATGGCTGACTTTGGCCATGGATTACCAGTGATTGTCCAGCTCCAGCGGGGTCACATCGGGATGTAGGTGACCAGTGCAAAGTGTACACGGAGCAGTCGTGGATTGATGACACTGGGTGAGAGTCGGAGCCTGGTGTTTGGATGTGTTTGGGGTTAGCATGGGTGTTTCCTCCTGAAAGATAGTACGGTTAAGTGCACTTTTATATACTTTTATAGGCTTCGGACTTTTGGACGATGGGTTTCCAACAAACTGATCATGTCATATTTTGGGGGATGAACATCCATTCAGCAGCTTTTTGGTGTTGTACCGGGATTGTACCGTTTGGTTTTGACCCATACCCATGTCACGGTAGTGCAGAGGAGGGACAGGAGCGCAACAAGTCACAACCAACATTTGAGATCCGTGGATTTCCCGGCTCCTTCAATTTTCACATGTTAGATTTTTGGTGGGTTTTAACTTCTGTTAACATATCTCCAAATAACGATATTCCTGACATATTTTGCTTGTAGAGAAGACACACGCAATTCATAAACCTGTTAAGTTGTTGAAAGGTTTGGCAGGTTTCGGTGGTGAAATCAAGGGCTCCTATCCTTGGACCGGCCTTCACTGCCAATTGGAGGATTGGGTCATGATGGCGAAGCGCTATGAAGATCATCCTGAAGTGATTGGCTACGACATCCGAAACGAGGCACCGGATGTTGTTGTTTGATTTCTGGTGCTATCCCATAGGACCCATGTATGGTATATATGCTAACATTGGGGGTATATTGATGGTAAATGTTACCACATGGATCCTATGGGTATGCAGACTTTCAGGATCAGTTATTGTATATGTTTCCCCTGGGAATGACCAGGTACATCCTGGAAAGCTTGGTGGTTTTGTCAACATAGGCTGCCTCTCCCCCAAAAGAAAATCCAATATGGACATGGACTCCGTGTTTTTTTCTGAGTGGCTCCAATGGTCTTTCGGTAGACTTAGTTGCTCTAGCTGATGACTTCTAGCTCATGTTTTTAGGACAAGTTTCAGCAAACTGTTTTGGAACATGGGTTTGTCTGATTTTTTTGGGTGGGGAACGAAAGACGCAACTTTCAGTACTTTAGAACATCATTTGCCCCATTATTTGATGGGCCATTTGAAGGTATATAATCGTATATAGCCTATTTTCAGACACCCCCAAATCATTTTAAGTTATATATATATATATCGGAAATTAGCCCCCAAAATATCCCATTCCCATGTTTGTTGGTAAAATATCAGAGAGCATGTTTTCTGATGATCAGAATCTACGGCTTCAGCGGGCTTTGGACTTTTTCAGGTGCGGCCAACCAGCATGATGGGCCCCAGCCCGCGCTGGGGCAACAGTAGCCCGGTCTACGACTGGAGTCGCGCTGCTGGGAGTTGCACCCTGGTGGAAGGAGATTCCTCAATGGGGATGGAAGGAGATGGAAGGAACTTCCAGAAGATGGAGACGAAATCCTTAATATTGCCACTGGTTCATCAGAATTCAGAACTATTTTTTGGAAATCTTGGGGCAAAGTTGATGAGAGTGGTTCAATTTTTGTGAAGATTTTGGGATTAACCAGTAAGTTGTAATGGGATATTCGTGGGAAAATTATGTATAGATGGTGATATAATGGGCACAAAAAGGATGGTATAGACATAGATGTTGTTTTCAAAATGATCTATCGGTTCATGTGGGGATGAACATGAAAGTACAGTAGTAGATATTTATCAGGATTTTGACTCATACCTAGATATAGGCAAACATGTCCAAGCTCCAAACATATGGGGCCAACAAATACTCAAATTTTGTTGGCAGATATCCCAAAATGCGGTCATGTTTACCATTTGCCCCATCTTGTAAATTCAGGACTCTTGAATACTCTTAAGCGACTTCCATTTAGTTTGGTCTCAATATTGGGACAAACATGATCATAAACCATAGGACTTTGAAACAGCCCGGTTTGGACTTCATTGTGTTCTTAGTCTTATTCATAGAACTTGACTTTTGAATATTGGTGGAACTTCCTGGCTATAAACTACAGCTCAGATGGTTATGTGTGCTTGGTGGTGCATACAATCCAGCCCGTGAAATATGCTTCTGAAACGTTTTTTCTGGTATCATTAACCATCATAAACCATTGCTCAAGCAAGGTGGTGCATACAATCCAGCCCGTGAAATATGCTTCTGAAACGTTTTTTCTGGTATCATTAACCATCATTAACCATTGCTCAAGCAAGGTGGTGCATACAATCCAGCCCGTGAAATATGCTTCTGAAACGTTTTTTCTGTCATCATTAACCATCATTAACCATCATTAACCATCATTAACCATCATTAACCATCATTAACCATCATTAACCATCATTAACCATCATTAACCATCATTGACCATCATTGACCATCATTAACCATCATTAACCATCAACAATGGGGATTTACAGTGGATTTTCATGGGAATGGCATGTTATTTAGCAGAACAATCATCAAATGGCTCACGGCCAAGTACCCTTTGATTCCCCTTTGATCAACCAGCTGGGATGTTCCGCTCAACAATCCTCCATCACTGAAATGATGATCCCCAATCCACAATCGAATCTGTTCATGAATATTAGGATTATATATATTATTATAGTTTATTATAGATGATATATATAGGTTATAGATGATGATTGCTAATCCCCAATGATATATCACCTATGATAATCAGAATTTCATGAATTATAATAATATATCTCTATCATATAGTAATAATAATAATAGTAATAATAATAATAAGTGATATATATATATATATATTGGGTATTATTATAGTAATTATCCATATCATAATAGGTGATCCAGTATCCATATAATGATGATTATCACTATTATATTATCATGAAATTCATAGCAACATATCATTTATAACATATCAATCGCTATAATAACTATAAATATCATGTTCACTTATCGTTCACTTATCACTATATATTATAAATAGTTAATATTTTTCAATAAAATATTTTATTGATATAACTATACATATATTAATAATATCAATAACTCTATATCTATGACATATTATAATTATCCATATCAATCACTATAATATTGGATCACCGATGATGGCTTCCCCAATCTCCGAGGTGCCCGTGCCTTGATGGATGCGAATGCTCCTGGTCTCGTGGTCGCTTGTTCCAACGTTTCACATGTCATAAATGTTATAAGATGATGATAGATTATGAATATGTATATATATAATTATATATATATTGCATGTACTACATCTACCAATATCTATATATATATATATATATTGCATGTACTACAAATCTACTACCTTTGAGAATCCTCCCAGAACTAAGTAAGTATGGCTACCTCACAGATAAAGCGGTCATCTCCATATTTTGATGTGGTTTGCCACAGCTGAAGATGACGCCCTGAAAAGCTCAGGTAGTTGAACGTATCGCGTGGCCTCAAAATAGCCTACGGGTTCCTTGACGGCACAGCTGGCACACTTTCTGATTTATTTTTGAGCAAAAGACATTGCAAGCCACTGGCATACTGTTGTTTTTTGCTAATAAAGTTTCAAACACAATGGCTTATATATAACTATATATAACTATATTTTATAATGTTTGATATGGGATCATATAAGAACCTAAATGTTCACCACATTTTTGGGTGGCTCAGGAGATGTTGAATCCAAAGCCTCCCTGGGAAGCATGGCAAGTGCCACGAGATCGGATTGTCTCTTGGATCAAGGATTGATTTGCACGAAAAAATATGACGAATAAATATAATATATATATATATAAGATTATATAAGTATATTCTGTATATATAAAGCATATTCTAAAATATTCAAAATATAAAGAAAAATACATTCTAAGATATTATATCAATGTGTATATATATACATACGGTAACGGCATTTAACTATGTGCAGGGCGGGCCAGACCGCGAGGCCCAGGGAGTAGTATAAAATACCAGTTTGTATATTTAAATGTAGTTAACATATGTTTATATAAATGAATTGGATTCCGTATGTTTAAATGGCCCGGCCAGCCAAGGAAAACCTTTCTGGACGTAGTCTAAATACCTGTTCGTATATTTTAAGATCCGTATATTTAAATGTAGTTACCGTATATATCCCTGTGTATGTATATGTGTAAAGTATTATATATATATATACTCTCTATATATATATAGAGTGTATATATATATACTGTATCTATAATTATATCCGGATATTATATATATATATAGTTATGTAGTGCATGTAAGAATAAGAACCAAACCAGATATTTTTGCATCATATCATTCGGGGTATCCATGGGCTTCCTGTTCGCCGAAACCTCGTCATTTGGATTGGAACAGAGGGCATTGTGACGACGCCATGAGCCCTACTGAGGTGCTAGCCGTGCACATGTATGTCTCTTGTCATGCCAGGGCAGCAAACCAGGAAATCAATTCGATACATGGCGCTGGTTGTGCTGGTTCTGCGAGAGAAATAGAACAGAAGTTTTGGGTTTCAAAAATGTAACCAACATCAGCCAATTGGAGCATGGCAAAACGACTTCATATTGTCATTTGCAAACTACTCGTACAACCTTGTAGAGTTCAAGTTTCTATGGCAAGGTTTCTACAGCCAACTTGGTGGGGTGGAGATGGCAGGGACCATCGACAACTGAGGGTGATTACTTTAGATTTGACTCCCATTTGGTGTGACTGGCCAACTTCCAAACTTCTACACATCTTGAAGATGATCTTCCTATTGATATTGTTCCAGTTTCAAGGTGGAAGATGTTAGTTTTCAGGGTTGCAAGCAGCGGTTCAATCTCCCCATGTTGGCTAAGTCCCATCTTTGGTCAAATCACCATTTTTGCTGGTCAAATGCCCCATTTCTGATGCTGTAATTCCATCTTTATGTGACGAAAAATCATGATGTTGGCTGAGTTGGCTGATGAAATTCCTAATTCTGATGTTAAATTTCACATTTTCGCTGGTAAAACCATGTAGAGTCCCTTGTATTTGAAACCTCAGCCATGCTGATGAAACGAATCTCCAGATCGAGGCTTGGAGTGGCCCGGGTGCCTGGAGTCCCAAGCATTTCATGCCAGGCGGCAGGGCATCAGTGATGAACTCGATTGACATCTATCAATAGTATTGTATATATATATATATACGAATGTATATTGCATCCCTGATTGCATCACTAATTGTGTATGATGATGATGATGATGATGATGGTGATGGTGATGGTGATGGTGATGGTGATGGTGATGGTGGTGATGTTTTTTTTGGTGATGGTGATGACGGTGATGATGGTGATGATGGCGATGATGGTGGTGATGTTTTTTGGTGATGGCACTGGCAATGATGATGATGATGATGGTGATGATGATGATGATGGTGGTGGTGGTGGTGATGGTGGTGTTGTTGGTGGTCATGATGTTCATGATGGTGATGATGATGGAAATGGAGATGGATATTGTGATGGTGACTATGATGGTGATGATGATGATGATGGCGTTGTTGATGGTGATGATGGTGATGGTGATGATGAAGATGGGGATTGAGATGGAGATGGATGGATTTTCCAGTGGAGTGTTGAGAGGTGACTCTTGATTCACGCGTTTGGGTGCCAGCGACAACGCTATCATGCTTTTGTTTTTATCCTAGGTGGTGCACGGGCAATTCTCACACGTCCTGGGTCATGTTGTTGGATGGAAACCACTTTGAAATGGCTGTGGTTTACTTTTTAACCATCCATGGGGCTCGCTGCTCGGAGTTGGCTGGGGTTATGGGACCCGATTTAGATTTGTTTAAGGTGCATGAAAACCCGTCATATCCAGTAAATATCCAATGAAGATCCCATCACACATCCCATCAATATAGCGTCAATATACCATCAATATCCCGTACACATGGTGTGGGTTGGATTGTCACTCCCTGAAATGGTTGGTGGAACATTGACTCCATGTCCAGCCCCCGTGCTGCGGAGGCGTTCTCCGATCCTTTTTTGATGTGGTGGACTATGTGGGGGCGCGGTCTCTCTATGGCGAGATGAGTGGGGAGTCCCAACCTCTGGGACTTGCCGGGGGTCCCCCAGTTGCCTCCCAGTTGCCTCGGGGCCCCATACAACCTATGGGTTTCCGACCTGGGAGTGAGGTCGTAAATTAGATATCCTTCTAGCCTACAAACCATTTATGAATTAATGGGACATACAAGTTTACTACCGATTTATGAATGAACGATCTTACAAACCAATTTTCGAACTATTTCCTGGTTCCAGGAATCTTTAAGTGGGGTCTTGTTCAATTAGGTTCAAGGATATGTTGGGCCATTTTTCCATGGCCCATGCAGTAGTAAACCTCAAAGTAGAGGAACGGGGCTTCAAACTAGATCCACGTTGTTTATATACATCTAAGGAGAAATGACGGTCAAATGTTCAATGTTTACAACTAAAATGCATTTGTATACTAAAGATCCATTGGCCAAAAGTTGTGAGAGTCGTTGAACCAGGCCTCATTACCGACAGTAAACCTGAGGTCAGGAGGCATTGGAAGAGCAGATGGACAAAGACTTCGGATTTTGTATCGATGAGGATTGGGTGCCATGATGCGTGCCTTTTTGGATATGAGTTTCGATGAATATACTCTGCGAAATGCCGGGAAGGCCGGCTACCTACTTGACACGAAGCGAGTTGCGAATACGCTTTTGATACGCTTTTGACCTGGTTGAAGCTTAATGAACGCAACATTGCGGTTTTGAAAGATGAATCGATCCCTCACAGATTCCCACAATGGGATCCCAGATGCAACAGCAAGTAGGACCTCACAATCAACATAGTGAGGCTGTACAGTGATTCCACCCCTCAAAAAACAGAAATTGCATGAAATTGCCATCAAAATTGTGGGGAATGACTTTTCATGGCTTTTCTGTGTCCCCTTTTTTGGAACAGTTCCAACAGTTCAACGCTGTTGGCACCCAGGACATTTGTCCTGTTTGGCTGTCCGAACTGGGTTGCTCCCTTGACACGGAGCTGGAGTGGTTTACCAAAGTTTGCCAATACTTGGCCACTTGGTTTGCTGGGTCACGTTGACCGAAAATTTGAGGGCTGTTTCTGTGATAGTATCCCAAAAACACCTATATGTACCCCCAACAATCAGGCGAATGTGGATGTAGATATAGAATACTACATAGTAGAATTCAGAATTAGTAGATAGGTCTGAATGGCGTGGGTTCGGAAAGGTCAAACATGATGAGAGGATTTTTGCAAGCCTAAGTCAGCTACGCCCAGCTCCGCCCAGGACAAGAAAGATGTTGACTTCGCCTACTGGCCGTTGAATGTTGGCCCCAAACCAGGTGGATCAGATGACGAGCGGCTCAGATGCACGCATAGCCGCATAGCTGTGATGTCGGTGCTGTTGCTGGAGCTGGAGAACTTTGGTTTTATATGGTTTTTAACTGTAATCATGGGTTTGTGATGGTATTTGCGTGTGGCATTCCACAAAGATTTGATTTCAAACAGCATTGCGGGAATGTGGTAAACATGATAGACACCCAGTTGGGGGATGCTGTATACCGTATACCACTCATTTCGGATAAACAAATGTGGATTTTATAATAGGTGTTTCACTAGTGAATCTATAGTAAATCTACAATTAAATGAGGTATAATAGATTATAATAGCATATAATAACCATTATGATATGAATTATTAGATGATAGTTGGGATTATGATATTATATAATAGTATATAGTAGTTATTATACTTCATTTCCGGTAGATTTTATGATATTTCATGTTCCACCACGTTCGTTGGGATGATCGGGCCCCGTTTTGGCCCGTCGTCGATGCCCGATGCGCAGGGCCTATGGCATTTTGACCAATGACTGGCAGCCCCGCTGGGCTGATCCACGATTGCAGGCGGGGCACGCACTTTTTGCACCGTTTGGAAATGTCTGGGTAAATTATAACACTTCACTGTTCTCCCTCACTATAATCATAGTTAGTAAGGGGAATCATCCCAAAATGGCCTTAATTCATCTTAATTCAGGTTAGTGAAATATTATAATTTACCCAGAAATGTGGTAAACCCAACAACCAACCTCTTTCCATGCGGGTTTACTAAAATATGGGTACCCCCGAATCATCCATGGACTCAATGGATTTTCCTTTACAAACCATCCATTTTGGGTACCCCATTTATGGAACTCCCAAAATTTACCTGGCTTATAGATGCTTATTGGTTACATACAATCTACGTTTGGCAAAAAGGGGGTGGTTTATTGGTGGGTTTACCGCATAAATGACAATGAATGATGGCTAGGCAGGGTAGCGAGCCCGCAGTGGTTAATTTGATTTTTTTGTCAATTCAGTGAAATTGGTTTTGCCCCAGAATAAAGTCAGCGTAAAATCCAGTACCTCGACATGGTTCCCAATCAAAAGGACAATACTGTATCTTTGTGAACATCCACATTTCTGAACAACACCACTTGGTTTCAATTGGTTTCGTATCTATTTTCTCTTGCTTCATTGATCACTCGCCCTGTCAGAAGTCTTAATCAAATCAATGACCTCTATGTTTCTTGCATAAAACAATCACTGATGCATGCTCCACTTGACCATGGTGGTTGAATAACTATTTTTGTTTCGCCTTAAGCAACGACTTTATATCTCCGGGATTCTTTGGGGTTGAAGCCACTAACCAGTCGAGTTGAGCGCAGGCCTTGCGTCGCTTATGCCCTCAAGCAGTGTTGCCATCACCAAAGAAGGCTCAAACCAGGCACCAGCTGCCATAGGATGTTGGCCACGGCCATGAATGCCTTGGGAGAGCTTTTTTAGCCTTGGATGGTTATTGATACATCTATAATTATATATATATTATATATATATTATATATATGTATATAATTATATATATATATACTATTCATATTAAACACAATTCCTTGCCAAATGCCATTTGAGACCAAGAATCTGATAGGATGGTGAAGTGGGGCTAACTGGGGTTCCATTGGAGTTCCCTTCCTGGAACTTACCCGGTGGACCAGGGCCATTTTCATCCAATGTTTGCGATGCAGGCGACCTTTGCAATTGCCTGCGCGCGCACGAGCTGACTCAGGCGCCTATTTTTCAGGTGGTAGACCAATGGCCACGAACCCTTGTTATTCTTTTTTCAGAGAAGATTGTCAAAAAAGCACATAAATAAATATAAACACCAGAAAAAATGCTTGTAAGCCATTGCGGTTGGTATATTATGTTTGGTAAGTATCCAGTCGTTACCCATCCAACATGGAAAAATGGTCACCATACATTCTCCTGTTGATGGGTTTGGTCCCGTGCCTATGGAACCATTGTTGGTGGACTCAATGAGTTGACCCAATGTTGGCTCCCCCAGTTTTTAATGGGAAAATCCACTATAACTGGCCATTTTCAATAGCTATGTTAAATTACCAGAGGGTATATTGTATGTACAATGTACACATCAACAAATCCACCATAGACTATAGTATCTATAGTAAAGCTAGCTACAAGCTAACTTCAAGTTGTGAAAAAAGTGGACCTATATGTTCTAAAGGTATTGTTATTTTATTTATGAGGCTCAACATTGTACCCAGCTTTCGCCAATCCACCGTTGCTTCTCCAGGCTCTTTGAGCCCTTTCCATCTCAACGTCACACCCAATGTGACACCAGGCCGCCAGGGGCTGGGGGTTTCATATCTGGATTTAAGGGATACATGGGAACACGATGTAGAATCAAATCTTACCCATAGGATCCATGGTGCTGCTAAATAATCTATATATGGTAACATGGATCCCATCAATATACCCCCTTTATGTTAGCATATATACCAGCACCATGGATCCTATGGGTTAGTAGTAACATGAAGTAACATGTTGGAGATCCTGTTTTTGAGTGGGATATGATCCTGTTTTGTGCAGCTCAACGGGGCAATAATTTCCCATGAGATCTTCAGTCTTCGGAAAGCCTCAGCTTTCCGGGGAGTTGGGGAGAAGTTGATGCTAAAGTGCAACGTTGATGTTTGGTTTGGATAATCAGGGGGATAAGGGGGTTTCCTAAAGTGGGGGTGCCCATATTTTACATCCATGTCCATGAAAAAAAACATCCGTTTTGATCCAGCTATTGGGGTACCCTCGTTTATGGAACCCCCAGAATTGTTGATGTTACCCATAGGATCCATGTATGCTATATATGGTAGCATTTACCATCAATATACCCCCAATGTTAGCATATATACCAGCACCATGGATCCTATGGGTTATTTCATCCCTATGTTTGAATCCTCCGTCCGTCCCGTTGCTCACCGTTGAACTACCACTTCCTTGCCGTCACCTCTTTGGATTTTTCTAGTCCGGGCACTCGGTTTCCTTGAAAATCAGTGTGACCTCACTGGAATGATGGTTAGGATTTGGGTAATTATCCCAAAGAAGTCTTATTTCAGGTTAGTGAATTATGAGAATTTACCAAGACAAAATTATGGCTGCATCTAGCATCTGATTGCTTGGAAGTAGAATCTTAGGGTCATGGAGTCATGAAGGTGCTTTTTACCCGAACGAAACATATTCAGTCATCGTGAAATGGCGTGAGGCGCTTGTCAGACATGATTCCTCGAGAGCTTGAACCTCCGCATAGTAGCTTCCATGGCAGAGCCATTTTGGCAATTCAAACAATTTGGTAGACCGGCTGGTTGAGCCCGCGCACCGCTGTTGCATGTCGAGATATTCCATGATGACGATGCTTGCAACACTGCTTGTGGCATTCACTGCGCAGACGCGTGCCGAGGAGACCATAAATGTAAGCATCCATGGGGAGCAGATGCACGAATTGACCACTGGCAACATCTCCCAGAGCAAGACTTCGCTTCGAAGCACAGCGCGATCTTCGGGCATGGCGGATTATGGCAATTGGTGCGGTGCAGACAACACCAAAGCTGATAGAAACTATCCAACCATAGACGGTGTAGATGAAGTGTGTCGGCGCCATGATCTATGCTTAAAAGATAAAGGCTATCATGAATGTAATTGTGATGCGGACTTTATGAAAAGCATGGCACGAGCGAGTGCCCGCAGTGCGCACGGAGAATCCTACCGTCTAGCAGCTGTCGGGGTATTTGTGCACAAACCATGTGAATGCAGAAGGAGAAGATGTATTCTTAAAAATCCCTTCAGTGGGAATTGCATCCAACATGTATCTTATACCAGTGTAGGTGTAGGTGGAATATGTGTGGGATAAATTGCCCGCAGACACGCCGTCGGGCCCAATTTGCAAAGCGAGGGACCTATTTGTGCTTGGCACTTCGTCCAGGTAGATCTACCATGATCGACCAAGGTAGATTGTAATCACAAAAGAACAACAGGCAACCTTGGTTATACTTGGTTATATTATTTACCTGTTTGTAGCAATAATATATTTATAGTGGTGTTTATAATCTACAAGCAACTCGAAGTTTGCCACACCTTTCTCTTGTACAGATGTTGCTTGAACAGCTTGCGACCTACCCCAGGTTCGATAGGTCTGAAGGCAGTTCTACAGATGTGCTACGGACCATCGCGATAAAAGAAAACTCGCATGCTGATCTACATGCTGGGCAGTCGTCGCGACTTAAGGGTTTGTGTTGAAAGGCTTCTCAAAGCTTGACATTCTTGAGCAATTGCCTGTGAGTCTTCAAATAATTACAGTACATTCATGATAATTTGCCAGTTGAACTCCAAGTTTGACAGTGGGATCAACATAAACGCATCTCAGATGAGTAAGATCATATCCTCAGGATGAAGAGATTTTATGAGATTTTAGGGTTCAAGATTGTGACTTCTTCGCTTCTTTTTGCATGTTTCCAAAACAATATATGGAACAGGTGAATGGTTGGGTGTGGCACCAGCCAGATTTAAGGACTTGGAAAATGGAAAGACAACTAACCCATGAAGTAGCAACACTGTCAGGAGTTCAATTTACTGACCGTTCGTTTGAATACTGTGATCCACTTTTCATTAAGTATCATGAATTATCATGCACTAATTATCATTGAAGGGTCATTACTGACTGTCTAATTATCATTAATACATATTAATCCTGTGATACAACTGTCACAATTTTCATTGGCAGTCATCAATTCATCAATTGTCATTGGATCACGACTGGACTATGCCATTCTCTCCACTCCGAGGTCATCACTCGAGTCATTGAACTTGTCTTCAAGAAGGTCCCAACAAAACTAAACAAATCCTAAAAACCTGACATTTGGACAGCGGATGACAGCGGGGGTTCCCCGCCCGAAGAGTCTTGAAAATCTTGGACTTTCATTGACGTCCCTGGATGTAGGCAAACCACCAATCTTGACAGTCCATCAGTTAGATTCAGTTAGAATGTGTTGAAGTACGTATGTGAAGTACCTATGAGATCCTATGAGATACCTATGATGCTTTTCCCAATTGTATGTATCCTGCTTGTCAGAAGACTCATATTCTTCAAGATCGGTTTAAAACCTCTGGGGGTCGCTTGCACTGATGAGGGAAAGAACCGCTCATTGAGGCCAACCCCACACTGGTATGAGTCAGCGTACCTCCATCAGTGGCATCCAACGAACGAGCATTGGGTTTGGTTACTGTGTATTTACTTGAGATGGACCCAACGGTTTAAATTTACACAGATCGGAATTGGTTGAGTTATGCCGTCTACACTCGCAAAACCAACTTGGAAACAACCCTCCCAAATATTGAAAAGGGCAACCGCCCCCTGTTTAGGGAGTTCAACCCCCATTTCTTTCAGAATATTGCATCGAGTTGAAAGCACACATTCATAGATTATCTTAAATCAATCTATGTAGCACCTCAACAAGAGTAAGCACAGCATCCTATACAACTTTCATTTCTCATCCCATGCCCCATCATACTGATTTCGTATCAGATGCGGCATTTGGCACAAACTCTTCACCAAAACAGCGCCAAAATGCTAACAACACCTAAAAACACTTAAAATAATACCAACATTACCGACTATACATGTGCCAGGGTCGAAACATAGGTTGTTTTCCTATCTTGAAGGATGGTCATCAATCCATCAATAGGGATTTTTATAGCCATTACAAGTATTCCCATTATGAGATGGATGACCATAAACCTTAGGCCGTGTTTTGACCCTAGCACATTATATTTTAGATAGCACATTTAAGCCTTCTGTGTTCATTGATGGCCAGGAAATGCGAATGGACAAGACATCTTTGATATGTCTCAATTGGTTCAAGATGATATTGCCCTCTGGTAATTTAACATAGCTATTGAAAATGGTCAGTTATAGTGGATTTTCCATGATTTTCCCATTAAAATTGGTGATTTTCCATAGTTATGTTAGTTTACCAGAGGGTATATACAACATCATCAGGAGAAACAACCAACAGATTCAGCAGATTTGTGTCACAAGAAACCATCAGACCCAAGAGCGTATCGCCACGCCAGACTGCCAGCAGACGGTCAGCAGGAAATCCAATCTATCCACAACTCCCCAACACTGAGCTGCTCATACCAAGAGAAATGCCAACTAAAAAAAAGGTCAGGAGAAATGGCAGAGGGTAAAATGTGGACAGATTTTCCTCACATGTCTATGCTCAACATTTCACTGTTTGTTTGTTGAAATAAAAGACATGAGATGAAACTTCACAACCGTAATGTTGTTTTTTTCAGGTTTCAACATAAACATAAACATAGCTTTGATATGCGTTGATCATGTTTGATATTGAAGAGTTAGTTGGAGAAATGGTCTTTTGTTGATGACAAATTCTCATTTGAAAACATGTTTTTGATTCAAGAGGTGGAATATTGGAACAGTGCCACTTTTTTCAAGAACCGTTGGGTGCCGAGGGGTTTTAGAATATCGAGGCCGTGGACTGAAAACACAGAGATTCTTGACTTTTTGGTGGTTATTTGGAAGAAACCATGTAGAAACATAGTTTCTTTTCACTTAAGCAGAGTTTATGATTTTCTTGATTTTAAGGCACGTTCTTTTTTTATGTTCAATCAAGATCGTTTATTATTAATGTTGAAGTCCAAGCTCAATCCACAACTCCCCAACGCTGGACCATATAGACCCTGGTAGTCATCGGGGTTGGAAGATGAGTTTCCTCTAAAAAATGGTGATTTTCAGGGTCGAACTGTTAATTTACCAGAGGGTATATGATATTATAATATATTATATAAATATATGGAGTATAGTGAGTGGAACATTCACAACATATGTTTTTTGATTGATTATTTGTTTATCATGACAACAAGGCACTGGCATTCAAAAGAGATACCAAGCAACCAGCACAGATGAACAATCAGCTGTCAATAAATGTTGTTGGCATTGAGGAAATACAATATCTCAATATCTCCAATACCAAGATGTGAAATAGAGGAAACATAGCAGAAGGTTTGAGGTTCACACGATTTCCTGTTGTATTTGTTGGATGTGTTATGGTAACTGTTGGGAGAACCCAAACATTAAAAAATAAAGCACTACTCAACACCAGGGTAGGTTCAAAATAGAAGAGAAGGCAAAGGATGTGAGCATTCGTGGACATAGTACTGCCAATGTTGATGACACGTATTCCACCCTTGCAACTTCGTATGAATCCACAATGCAAACAATATTCAATGTACATTGCATTCCAATTCCATATTTTGATTAAAAAAAATGAAAGAATCAAACAAGCACCAAAACCATACGGAAGGACTGACTTTAGATACATGTTTACAGTTTTTATACAGTATCGTCTACAGGTAGCTTGACTATAGTTCACACATGGACTGTATAATGATTGTATATTAATCATTATTAATCTGGATGATGTTGATATACGAGATTGAGCGAAAAAAGTGCTCAACATTAGAACCGAATACAGGCCACTTTCGGGCATTTTATTCAAGCTGTGAGATCATAATATCGAAACAATCCATATGAACAAATCAAACCTCAGCCTCAACCCCACATCCACACACACACAAAAACACAACGGCAAAACAATTGTCCCGTTGATTTAAACCAAACAAGACCATAACACTGTTGCATCATTTTCTCCCCACCCCACCCCCATACACACAAGAAAAAAGGCAGCGAACAAACATTGAACGCCAGAACCCCTCTTTTACCGTTTTCCTCGCCTTACATCCCTTTAGGGAAACTCACCATGGTCATTTCCCACGTTGTTCAATTGTCACGTCACAGTTTTCTTGATTCAAATCAGTGAGTTTTTCCTGTTTTTGTGGGTTGCTATTCTTGTCCTTTATGTTTATTTATATATATATGCATATATAATATATATAGAATATAAGTGTATATATATAATATATATATATATATATTATATTATAGCAACTAATCCTAAGCAACTCGTTTTTTTCCCTCCGCAGATCCGCTACTTTTCTCCTTCGCCGATCCATCTGCGATCGCCAGTTGCTTCACCCAGTTGCTTCGGCCAAGTGGACGAGCCACTCTGGGGAGCCCCTTTTCCATGGTGTCAACCCTTGCCAGGCGCGAAACCTCCCGTGGTTTCAAGGGAGCCAGTTGGAGCCTCATGTTATTCAGAATCTCATGTTTTGTGTCCACAACTGAATATATGTATAGAATACAACTATAATCTATATAGTTATGTAATGTTATGTAATATATATAGTTACATATATATACAGTAAACAAAAATATGCACCTATCCCATTGAAGACCTTGACCATGTTTGAGTCAGCCAGCCGGGCAGGCCCTTTGGTGCCTTGGCCTTCTTCGACATCTCTCAAGGAGATGCCCGAAGCCCGATATATTTGGAAGGTGCCAAGCTCGGATCTGATGTCCCAGCCGGGTCTGATCAAACCTGGGAGCCCGGCCCGGCCAGGTCTTGGAGGGCGTTGATTCGGACCCGGGCAAGGACGGGGGGGGCCAAGGCCCTCGGACTGCCATGCACATCATGTGGTACGGGGGTCGGAAAACAAGGATAGAACCAGTTGTTATCTTACGCTACTGTGATGGCCCTTTATGATAGATATATGGAAATAGATAGAAAGTAACAGTATCAGGTTGATTTATCACAATCTTTAACAAGCAAATCCTAAACTATGATGCTTGATGTTGTTTGGACACCATGAATTTGATGACCCAACGATTCAGGGGAACAGTTTCTACATCAAAATTGTTTATTCTCCAGACTCTGTGGATGGGTTTGGCTCAAATACCTGATTTTTTATTGGTGGTCGCAAGGACGCCTTGACAGTGCGCTGCGACGACCTTGAAGCGTGGCTCGGCCATGGCGGAAAATTTGGTTCCGAATGATGGGATTCCCCCATTGTAAGTGGCGGAGATCTTGGGGATTTTTATGGATTTTTCATGGGAATATATGACGAATTTCTGCACGAGAAATGCTGATGGCTATGGGTTGCTGTTCTTTTAAACCCCTGTTGGCAACGATGTTTTTTTTTTTTGGTACATCCTGCAGGGATGATAGCTGTAAACGTGAAAACTGTTATAGACCCAGAACCAACCATCCTATTGTTGGTTTCATTCCCATTTCCCCTAAAAATAGATGATTTAAAGTGATCTAAACGTTGATTTAGTATAAAGAGCCACCATTTTGATCCGTTTTCTGGGTTCACCGTGCCCCTTTTATGACTCATTCTCACTTGTTATAGCTCTAATATTTTGTTGGTCTTGCATATCTTCTCTGATTTCACTGAGGGAAGCCACTCAAAGCTGGGGATATCAGTGATCGCTGACACATCCGACACGGTGGGACATATGGGTTATAATCCCGCAAACATCACTGGGATATGTCAAAGGGGACATAAAGGTATAGAAATCACATATGTGTTTTAGATGTTTTAATTTACATTTATCTTACTAACATTCATGAATTACTCATATTATTTATGTGCAGGACATTTGTTACTAACATTTATCTTGGAACTGCTTATATAATCTTACCCTCTGGTAAACTAACATAGCTATGGAAAATCACCATGCTATTAATGGGTAAATCCACTATAAATGGCCATTTTCAATAGCTATGTTAAATTACCAGAGGGTATATATGTTGTCACAATTTCCATGACCATTGGACCATTGGCCTCCCTTTTTTACCCCTCGGATCGCCGGCGAAGCCTCCGCCGTTTGAATCTTCCCAGGGTCAAGGAGCTCTGCATCCGTCGCCACTTCGGTGGCTTCGTGCTGCATGAGGGCTATGCCTACTTTCGCCTCAGCTCGCCAGAGGCAATTTTTTGATGGAAATCTCCTGGAAATCCTATGAAGAATGGTGGCTTCAATATGGGACATATATGGGAAATAGATGGGAAATAGATGGGAAATATATGGGAAATATATGGGAAATATATGGGAAATAGATGGGAAATATATGGGAAATATATGGGAAATATATGGGAAATATATGGGAAATATGATGGGAAATATATGGGAAATATGATGGAAAGTATGGGAAGTAAGCAGAATGAACCAGTACCAAGCCGCAAAATGTGTGGATAGAGAGTTGGTTGTACAACTTCATATCTTGGCCTACTTTGATGGGCATCTACAGTTTTTTCTCTCGACCTAACTTGCCCAAAAACAACTTATTTGAAAGGTATCAAACATTGGCCATGAACATGTGGAATTAATGAAAACCCATTTTCATAAACCTAAATGATTGTATAATGATTTCACAAAGGACAAGTTTTGGCTTAGGAAACCAACAAACATGTTCATAGATGAAGGTTGGTAATCCGTGCATGCTCAGTGGAATCACTTTCATCAACATCCAGTCTCTCCAGCATTCGGGGGATGTTTCCGTTTTCAAATGGGCCAATAATACCAAACGCCGGGGAAAGAATAGACGGACTTGAAGGGCTCGAGACTGGATAATTGTGGGTATGTCTCGAACATAGCAATGATTATCCACTCAATATTGCATGATGAAAAGCATCATAATCTACGAAATTGGTGAAAATTGGGTTTAACATGGTTTAACATATGTGTAATTAACTGCATTGAAAGAAAACAATCCACATATGGCCAGTAGATAATAATAGAGTAGTTATGTTCATTGCCCTGTATGAATCACTTTACAACCGTTTTCCGCAAACATACTATATTAGTTTTACATATCACTTCACTATTCATGGAATGACTTACTACCTACTATTATCATTATTCTTCTCTATGATATTATATTATATATATATTATACATGTATACATACACATGCGTACATACACGCATAATTTCCATTGGTAGCAACAATTGTCTGCCGCAGGGCCTGTTGATGCGACAACAACCTGGTTGGGAGCCCTGGTTCCAGATCCGTTCACCAAGACCATTGGGATGTGGCTTTGGATAATGTTGTTTTTTTTCTTCGGACCACAATCAGGTATTAATGGATAAATATATGTATATAAATATGCCACAAATATATGGTATTTGTGGTATAATTATCCATATTAATTAATTAATATTTGATGGATTGTATATGGATATTCCATGGGATCTTTTCAGGGGAGAACATTCATGGGCGCCATCCATTCGTCGGTAGGTTATCCCAAGACCGTGCTCTACGTGGCCGAAGAGGTGCGATTTTTTTTCCGGCGGAATTTCGGAGGCTCCAAGCCGCAGAGGTTTCACAGGATCCAAGCATCAAAAGCTTGGGGAAAATGAGGATTTAACCAGCTGAATCCATGAAGAATTGGGGGTACCCTCTGGTAAACTGTCACATAACGAACTGGAAAATCACCATGCTATTAATTGGAAAACTCACTATTTCTATGGTCATTTTCAATAGCTATGTAACAAATTACCAGAGGGTAAATGATGGCACATTGAGATTCAACCAGCTTATGGTAAGTAAGCTCCTTTGAAAAAGCAACGAAAAGAGACCAACAACCATCGATCTATCCTGTCATGATCCAACCGGAAGTACTCATGCCGCTGCCTTTTTCGGACAGCAGCTACTGGATCGGATGTTCAGCTTCGGACAACCGCATTTTGTCCAGATAGACACCAAGAAAACAGGGACATCAGCGACAAACACCGTAAGTTCTTCACATGTTCCGATTTGTTTGATGGGTATGTCCATGTCATTCCAGCCGGCTTGGGGAATATATGTTCTATATTGTTCTATATTGTCCAGAAATTGTCCATGTCATGTGTTTTAGTTTTTTTTTTTTTGACGGACATATGTTCTATATTGTTCTAACAGCAACTTATTGTTCTAAAGCATATATGTTCTATGTTCTATAAGGACTTACTGTATGTTCTATTTGTTGTCTGAGCCCCTTAAGCAACAGCTTTTTGTTGCTTATGATTCGACCCGCTGGGAATCCCAGGTGCGGCTTTGTGGCATGTGGCAACAAGTGGAGCCGCTGGAGGCGATACCGTTACCAATGGTCTCAACTGAGATATCCAAATTAAGTCCCTAGGTATATATAAATATAATATATTATATAGTTAGATATATCAATTATCTAGGGACTTAATGATATATAGATATTTGATGATATTTGTCCCATTGATAGATAGATATATATTTATAGTTAGATATCTCAATGATCTTTAAACCAAATATCAATGAGTATATAGAAACCATATATATATATATAACGGATATGTTTAATTTCTCATTTTTCTCATGTTTCTCATTAATCTCCGACATTTTCCATGAAAGTATTGTGTTTGGTCTAAATCTAAATTGTCTTAAATGGATTCAAATTCATATGATTGTTTTTTGCATTTGGTGTGTTTTTGCTTACCCCAATCGGTAATTATTTCTTTATATCTGGTAAGCCCACAATTAACCTGGGTATTGTTTGCTGGTTGCCGTGAACTGATAAGATTAAACTTGGTTTATTGATCTATACTTTGAGACTTCTTGATACCAATTGCCCCATTCTTTGCACATTCAAACATTTTCATGAAGTGCGGTAAGGGAAAACGTCTTGTGAGAACGAGCAGACCTAGCTAGGTATGGCAAACAAATTGAGATAGTCCATGAGGTTGATAAATGGATGACAAGCGAATGATGATCCAATGTCAGTGGGTGTTTGGTTGAACGCATCCCTTCCTAAGATGATGATTCCAAGGTTATATCGACAGTGCATCTGGGATATAAGGAACTTGAGAACAAACCAATCAAAGTAGAGCTTTGGCCGGTCATGTCCTTTCCGAATTTCCCGAGGAGACTAGTAGATTATTCATTTTGATTTGAACAATCTGAAGTAACCCTTCGAATGATCCGCAAAAACACTGTTCGAAGTATGTCTTCGTGGCTACTCTTTTCTAGAGTTGCAGCACCGACACGTCGCGCAGTCGTTTGATGCTCCGGCTGGTTCCTTCAAAGCTTCAGGCAGATGGGTCGTGGTCAGGTACCGAAAGTTCCAAAAATCGGATGTTTATTCCTTGGTTGTTTCCTAAAATGAATCGGCCAGATCTTGACCAATCCCAGTTTGATATGTGGAAACCACGAAACGCTGTCCGCATTCAAGGATGGACACGTGTTTTTTTCCAATCATCATGTGGATAGTACATACATACTATTGAATATGACACATAAATATACATAAATATACAGAAATTTACAGAAATATACAGAAATATACAGAAATCATGTGCCACAGTGGCTTTCTTCCCAGCGTTCTCATGATCCGGTCAGTTGCCCTGGGCCATTTTAAGGGTCGCCAACGGTCCTGACGACTGGGTCGCCTGAGGAGTTGTCATTTGCCTGCCGCTGAGTGATGAACACCCTGAGGCACAAGAATGAGTGGGTCACGGGACCGGTAAGGGGTCGGGTTTTGTGGGGGATTCTGAACAGTGGGAAATCTCATAAAAAGCTGCAATTTAGTGAAGATATGAGGCAGATATCATTTTTTAGCATCCAGAAGAAAACCCGTTCTACCTTTTCTGGGCCACATCTGAAAGATATGCATACATATATTCAGGCCAGCTTTTTGGAGGGATCAATTTCTTCTTGGAACCATGACCAACCCTGAGCCAGCTGCCGCTGAAAGCTGACCATTAGAAGCCTTCAAATAAACTACTGTTGTTCCCGCACCTAGAAATGCTCAATGAAACAAGGCTCCCAATAATTATGGCATCAATTCCATGAGTTTATTTTTTGTCAGCGTGTTCACTGAAGTACCAGGGGTTTGAAGCAACTATGGAGAAGACAACATGGAAAGATGACCAAGAGATGTCAACAAACTGAGCTGAGCGATTAAAATCCACTGCTGATTGGTTAAAAACTAGGGGGTGATTAACGTACCTGATATTATTGTGATTAATTATGATTGATAACACACAATTAACAATCATCCATTCATCGTTGGGTGGGTTAAACATGGCCCATAGTTAACTACTGTATCATCCATTAATATCCATTAATCATTATTTATTGGGCATTATGATTGATAACCCATAATCAAACTAGATAGGTGGATAGATGATAAGCATTGATCAATCCAGTATGATTGATGACCCATTGGTTTCTTGTTAAACAGGCTGCCTTGGAAGCGTGCCAGCGTGTCAGCAGACCCAGAGATCCCGGAGATATCCCGGGGATATCCAAGGGGGGTCACGTTGAACGCACCAAGTTGCACCACACCGTTTCAGACATCAAGAGATCTGTATGAGCCAACCGAAAATAGCCTGGTTGATGGGTTAATATAGGATAAATTAGGATAATATAGGGACTTATACTACTTGACTTATTGATACTTATTGGGGATTATGATGACCCATAGTAGGACAACCGTTTTCAACCAAGTAGTATAATGAGATGGGATAGGGGTAGTTTCATGGCTCGCTGATTTGTTTAAATTGATCTTCTTAGAACTGGTATAAGATGGTGTAACTAAGAGATCCAATGCAAGATTCGAGGCCATACTTATTGCCTACATGGCAAAAGGATCAAAGATTGTGCTAGAAATGGGTGGGGGATAAAGTTATTGACCACAAACGAAGGATAGAATGGGGTTTTCCCCAACTGTTTGGACAAACGAACATACCCCTGTTGAATAATTAGGGGGTCACCCCCACGATCTGTTATAGTATGTTTATTTTCATCCATCCAAAGTTGTCTGTCTCATTAACTTCCCAGTTGTTTGTGAGTGCTGTGTGTTTGTGCGCGTGTGAACATGGAACGTAATCAATAAGTGAAACATGTTGAAGAAGAAGCACACATTTGAACACCGACCCTAGGCACGGAGACTACGTCATTTTTAAAAGCGATACAAATTGCATGCCAAATGAAGAAAACCCAGGGGTGTCTATCAAGCGCGGCCATCTACTATCATCTACTGACTGTCTCGAATGAATCCTTACGTGAGCACAATTCAATAAGACTATATGGTGGGTAATCATAAACCATCCCATTTTTGATGGTTTCCAACCATTTATGGTGATTTTGGGGGATGGTTTATGATTGTTTTAACCACAATAAAATTCATATTTATGATGTTTGTAGCTCATCACATCTCAAGGGATAGTCACTCAGCTTCTCCCAGAGTCACAGCTAGTCACTCTCCGAGGCCTGCTTGGAAGCGCAGAAGCCGGGCTTTGTGTTCGGAACCCCAGCCTCAGTTGAGTTGGTTGATATGGTTAGCGTCATAGAATGTCATAGCACTCGATACATTTAATGATATACAGTTGATTTTAATATATGGGGACCGTTACCCATTTCCAATCATTGTAATTTTGGAAAATTTTAAAATTTTAGATCACTTGGAATCCCCACTGACCAGCCAGAGTATGTTCTGTTATATTATTATACATTGTGATGGGGATGTTCTGATATTTTTTGTTGACTTTTAAAAACTTTGGCTTGACAAAGTTTGGGCAAGTAGTTGGGTTACCATGATTCATATTTGCCCTCCGGTAATCAAAAGTGGCAATGGAAAATGTATAATTCATAGATAGTTTTGCGTAGCTGTAAACCTCCATTTTGTTCGGGGATTTCCCAGCCAGCCACGTTTGACTACCTCTGGCGACATCATCATTCATTCCCTGATTATTTTCATCATCATGGTTATTCTCCCATTGTATACCTACCCTCTGGTAGACCAACATAGCTACGGAACATCTCCATTTTAAATAGGTAAATCAACTATAAGATGGCCGTGTTCACTAGCTATCTTAGTCATTACCGGTAGATAAGACACCATGATGTATCCAAAGGGACGATAATGATGATCTCACGTCGTGACCGAACCCTGAAATCATGGTGAAATGTGGAATCATCCCTATAGCTGGCCGCAAGTTTCAGGTGAGTCAGTGTAATTTACCCAGATCAGTATTCTCCCATGATCATTGTTACAATATATAATTATATATATAATAATATATATATATATATTAATACATATGTGCTCTTGGTAAATTACAATATTATCATATATTATCACATTATCTCAGTAATTTACAGTGACATTACATATTATCATATTATATTTTATATCCCACATGCTCCATGTATGGCATATTTACCTACATTATGTTGATACATATTCCATACATGGTGCATATGATATATATATATATATACAGTGCAATTATATGTACATATTATCACTATTTAATAAAACATTCATGATCATTATATATATATAGTGATTAACATTACATTATATGTTATGATTTAGGGGTTAAGTACCTTCTCAGACAGTGTTTGGATCCATAGGGATGATATATATATATATATATATATTAATATATATATATATATACACATTATATTATCCCATGATCATCACATTAATATAGCACCATTCTCATCTGGCTATCCCAGATCATCCAGGATGCACGACTTTGCCAGTGCCTGCCTCATGGAGCCCAACGAGGTCGGAGCGGTTGAACCAAGGACGATCAACACCAGTAGTCCTGGCATGTCCCTGGACATTGGTGTTTGTTCAATTCATATTCATTCATATATACACATATTATATATCGTATGTAAGTTATATATATTGTATACAACATACATATATTATATGTATTTTGTATACTATCTCTATATATAAAACTTACATACGATATATTATTACATACCTATATATATACATACATATATATATATATATATATACAGTAATTTGTATATATATATATATATTCTGTATTAAACGTATGTCTATGTTGTCCATGGAATGTACATATATACCTATGTTATAATTGGATACATCATCCCAGCCGTGGTGGCAAAAATGCGCCAAGTTGTGGTATTCTGCTGTTTTGTTCAGATGGGTTTGTCTGAAATGACACCTAAAATTCCAAAGGATTATTGTCATGTTTCCTCATTTGTCGCGCTTGCATGGGATATTGGGCCATTTTTGGAGTATACCAGGTCCACAGTGGAGTCCACAGCCACCTGTTTTTGTTCCCCTCCTTAAGTACTGAATGTTGAAGGGTCAATGCCTTCGATTTCGGACCGCGCTTGGATCGTGAGGCAGAGGATCTTCGCACGCGACTGGAAAATGGCCAGTGGAAACGGTGCCAGCAATGCCGAAATCGTGGTGGGGGATATACAGGATACGGGTTTGAGAAAGAGGAATTTGAGCTAAAATTTAAGCATCAACTATATAGTCATGAGATTTATTTTTGTTAGGGGTTTAAAGGGGATGTTTTTATGGGATAAAGAAATAGCTACTAGGTACAGTAAATATGATGTGGGTTTGTCCGAAACTTGGGATAAAGGAAATTTGCTCAATTTCACAGCAGTCTCAACAATGATAATCTATATAACTGATCTAACCCTAAATTTGGATAATATATTGGCAGATAGACCCATCCGGCAGAAGCCTTCCTGTTCCAGACCAGGATTTGGCTTCGGAGAAGCTGCATGTGAGTCAATTTACTGATGATTCTGGCCCTTGACTCTTTGGTTTGGATGGCCAGATGTGTTTGACACGGGAAACTTTCACAGGTTCAAGTGGAAATTCCGTGTTTCCATTCTTTGATTCTGTTCTGACCTCACTGTAGATGATGTTTGGCATGGATTTTGTACTCCATTCAGTTGCCCATGATGGTTTTGACATGTTTTGACATCTTTGTCCCCGGTGGATTACCCTCTGGTAAACTAACATAACTATGGAAAATCACCATTTTTAATGGGAAAATCCACTATAAATGGTAATTTTCAATAGCTATGTTAATTTACCAGAGGGTAGAATCCAAATCAATCCAACCAAAAAATAGTCCGATTGGATCCTTCAGCAGGTGCAGTGAAGCTTCCGACGCTGGGATTTATTTGCTGGAGCCAAAGCCGTTCTATGTAGGCGTGCTGAAGTCAACAACTGGGCCAAGGAGAGCTATTTTCACTTGTCTGGGAGTTTAAAAAAAAACGAAAAACCATTAGGTATTTTATATCCCATAGGATCCATGTATGCTATATATGGTAACATTTACCATCAATATACCCCCAATGTTAGCATATATACCATACATGGATCCTATGGGTATGTGGTGTCTTTAGTCGAGTTTGTGAGAATTAGATACTGTAGATGTGACGTGAATCACTGATCGAAGATTCAGTTTTGAAAGGGAGCTTCCCTTTCAGCAAAACGGATTGGCTCAAATCGCACCCAAAATTGGATTTTCATGTGGTCAATGATTGCTTCAAACAGAAAGGTTTCTTAAGCCATTTTTAAACCTACCCTTTGGTAATTGAACATGGTGTGCTGGAAAATCAGCCATTTAGAAGTGCCCAGCTCACCCTTCCAGGCGTCGACATGTTTAAGGACATGGATGCATTTCCAGGCCGCTTGCGGCAGCGAAGACACCCACGGTTCCAACACCCCATCAATGGTTCTAACACCCCATCAATGGTTCCAAATATATGTAAATTGTCTACGAAATGGTGAAATCGTGGGGAAGGGATAGCGATGTTAACCCAGAATGTGTATTGCTAAGGTTAGCTGGTGGGCTGAAACATGAGGTTTTCTCACACTTGGAGGGACAATTCGCAGGAAAACCCTGTATTTGAGAGAGGAACAAAAATGGTGTTGTAAAAGCACTCCTTTTGCATGTTGCGCTGTGATTCAATCATTCAGCCACAATGGATCTGTGGCCGTATCAGGCACAAGGGTTTACATCAAGTGAAAAGAACGTTTGCATTTGCCTGCCATG
>Ga0126342_10002538_pt1 | contig 28646 bp, 28 predicted proteins | sample Cyp1metagenome_FD_92528 | JGI IMG/M metagenome (GOLD analysis project Ga0126342, IMG submission 92528) | Coral microbial communities from Lord Howe Island, Old Settlement Bay, Australia - Cyphastrea 1 metagenome | ecosystem: Host-associated > Invertebrates > Cnidaria > Coral ... | reverse complement strand
GACCCTAATGAAACTTGTTAATTCCGCGACGAAATTTCGTCACGGAATGGACAAGTTTTACCAACCTAATTCAGGTTTAGGTAGTTCCAGAAGCCTGCACGAGGCTATATATACATATGTATTATATATATACTATACGCTACGATAATATTTAATATTTTGACTCTTGAACGGTCAAACGATGCAATGCCCACCTCCGGCCGCCCTCCTCCGCTGGATGACCTGCGATCCGCACGGTTGTCTGGGGAGGAATGATTTAATTTAGGTCCACCTGACCTGCATCGGTGGATGGCCCTTGGAATATCATGATAGCTTTATAAAGTAGAAACATATACCTTGGAATATGAACTACTTGTCCATTGGTGGATTAACTACTAATTGGGTTGTAGCTTGTGTATGTTTGTGTATGTGTGTATTTCGATTATCTACCACCTAGAATGGCAGGCTAAATATAACTAACCAAATAAAATTGTAAATTGTAACCATCTATATCGTAACTGGATTCCGCACTAAGCCCTTCCGCCTAGTGTAACAAACCTCCCTGAAAACATGGTTTAGTATGGTTTAGTATGTATGTGGGTTCCCTAGTCGGGGGAATTTCACATTAGGGGGATCATGGGAGGTCGCTTGGGAAGCCAACCACAAAATGGGGATTATCGAGGATGATTGATCATTTTTGATGCTCTTAATACATGAATATAATAGAATATGGCTTATTGCAACACATCGATTTGGACTGGGTGAGCAAAGCGTTCCTCACTATTTATACCCAGAATGGGTGGAAATCGCCATACCTCATCTGACCCATCTAGGAATTCAGTGCAGAAAGCACGTCTATGCAAAGGACTCTGTTGAGATGCTCACCCTCAATGTTCAAAAACATGGCAGCTGGCAATAGAAAATCTCTCGTTTCCAATCACTTTCTTTACACACCATATATATATATATATACATGCAACATATGTAAAAATATGTTACATATACAACGTTAACGGTGTAATCATATATCTACACACAGCAATACATTCCATCCATTCAACCGAGTTGCTGCTGCTATTGGAGGAGCCTCTCAAAAGTCCCAAGCGCCTAAAAAGCGCGCGGCAGAGCCAGCAGACCCATGGCAGTCATGTAATACTATCAACCCCAAAAAAGATAGAAAAACATGCTTGGTACAGCTTGGTCATATTTTAGTAGGGTTATGTAGGGTTTTTACTTTTCTATCTTTTTAGGGTTAGTTAGTATACATCATACATCCAACTGTACAAGTAGTTGTCAATTCACATAAGCGAGAAGCCAAACTTTTTTTTGGGATGAAACCAACTGTTACCCATCATTTGCGGAAACCTAGTTGTGAAGTCAAAAAGTGACAAAAAAATCTAACATGAAATCACAAATTGGATGGTTTGCAAATGGATTTTTAATAACCATGGTTCACCCTCCGATACTAAAAAATTGGAATTGGACATCCTCTATAAATGAAGGTTTTAATATGTTTTAATGGCAAAATCAACTATAAATGGGATATGTATGGATATGTATGGATATGAATCATTTCCATATTTGATTGCCATGGTATACTTAATTATCACAGACCGTCTTCATGTACTACAGCTGCCATTTGCTGCGCCTGCCGAGGTAGCTGCTATCTGGCCCACCACCGGTACCTGTAGACTTGGAGCATGTAGACTTGGATCCCTTGAGCTCATCATGATGTATCAACATCAATGTGAAAATGAAGAATAATGTAGGTAAAACATGGTATACCATAATGAACCATCCCCCAAATCACCATTTTGATGGGTGGTATAAACCATCAAACATGGGGTGGTTTATTATTGTCTTACATTGTCTTACCCACATGAAACACAATCTAATATCAATGAGTGAGCTCTCTCCCACTCACATTCTAAAAGAATGATCCGAAAAAAACAAGTGCCATCAAGCACCGTTGAACCCCGTCGACCGCCGGCGGTCACTGCAATTCGAACTGCTTCGACGGAAGAATCGACTGCGCCAATGGCATCATGGGTCAACACACGGAGATTCAGTGTCAATGATCGGAGATGAAGGTAACAACGCAGAACCAAAAGCTGATAAAATGCGTTTTGATCTTGGCTATATCATATGTTCTTTTACTCGATATAAACATATGGAATATGGATATTTAGATGGTCTGGGCAATAGAAAAGCTGGCGGAATTTTGGAGTTAGTTTCAGACCAATATAGGACTGAAGGTCTCTTGCATCAATATACACATTGAATCATTGATAGATTTGGTGGATATGTGGATCGACCAATGAATACATGAAATACATCGTGCCATGATTTTTGTGTTCCCATGGCTTGCCACAAACAAAAAAAACTGACCAGCGAGCGGCTCTCAATGACTTCAGGGCCAGTATGGCTTAGTGATGTTAAACATTCAAACCACAAGAACTATCAAGAACCAATTTGGTATGGACCACCGCCAGCAAAATTGCTCACTTTTATTTGGTGAAGCCATCCATTTCGGAAAAACCTATGGCGGGTTGAGAATTCTAACCCCGGTGGCTCCGTCGTTGACCTGGCAAAGGTCGATTCTTCCTGACAGTTGTCGCTACCTTGGTGGCTCTTCAGCAATCCCCTTCCATCATCTTTCTGTCGCCGATTCCACATGCCACCAAACTCTCAACACCACAAAAAAGGGTCCCCCAAAAAAATGGAAAGTAAACCGTTTTTAAACCACCATCCAGAGAGTAGCGAATATATCGTTCTGAGCAAGTGATTACTGACTCCCTAAATCTGAAATAAACATATATACTATATACTCTCTCTCTATCTTTTCTTGTCTTTGATATTATTAGTTCATTCAACTCTGGTTTTCTCGTGGCAAGAATACAATACATTGAATTGAGCTACACTTTCTGAATATCTTTCATGCTTTGATTCCCTATCTCATCATCCTGCTGCTTTCCAAGTTCCAAGGCACCCAGGTTTGAAGTGCTATGCTGGATACCATGCCTGGCTGGCTTCCGAAAAAGGAACCCTTTTTCGGTCACCATGGGTTTTCGTGACTTGATTCAAGGGGTACTCCAATCTTTTTCAACACCTCCATTGTTGACCCCCAAAAAAAGATAGAACAATAGTCTTGAACTCTTGAACTACTTTAGCACCAGTTTTCACAGTTTTATCTTCTTGGGAATTGCATTGCATTGTGGACGTGCATTTATCAGATGGGACATACCCCAAAATGATCCAAAATGGCTATTTTTTTTCTGAAACTATGATGATTACTGTAACCCAGTGGAATTTGTTTAGCTTATTTTCAAACAACCCCGAACCCCGTATTTGACTATTGCGTCAATGTTTGATGAAGCTGATTGAGTTGGTCTTCCCAATAGTTTGGCACCCACAAACAAGGCTGGCTCCTACCCAAGCTTAGATAGGATTAGTTCTCATCCAGTACTGTCATGTCAAAGGTATTGAAAATTTGGAGAGCAGTTTCTAAGTGGGCAGGTTGCAAGCTTACAATCTTTTTCGGCGTCGGGGTAGGACCATCAAGTCGGCTGGAGCGGACTGAAAAGGTCAGTCTTCGAGATGTTTGGTGGTTTGGGGCTGGCCATGTTTCTGACGCATCTGAATCTGTGGATGAAGGTGACCACAGGTGTCTCTGCCGGATCTCTCCAAATCTGAAAATGTGCGACCCATTGGGGGCCCATCTTTTGATGAATATGTGAGCAGGACGCAAATCCACAAGGGTTCAATGCGCAGCAAACCAAAGCATGTCAAATAATGCCACTCGTCGCTTGAGAAAACAAGTATGTCGCCTTCCCGAAAACGATCTATACACTTCCCACCTGGAAAAACAATAAAAACAAAAGAATGAAACACACACACACACACACGCACACGCACACACACACACATGAAACCCGTTAAAATGCCGGGACATACTATTTGGTGGTTTTGGGATACAAAAAACCTATAGGATCTACAGCAAAATGACCAACTCAAAGAACTCAACAAAGCTGGAGAAACTTCGACCAACCCCTGCCTGCTGAGATTGGAGTTGCTGTGGCTCAGGCCCAGCAGCCTGGCCAAGAAAAAACACCCGGGGAAAACCCTTTGTGTTGGAGGGATCATAGATAGATATAGTTTTAAACATATGTGCATATGCATATATACATATATGCATATATACGTATATACGTACACGCACACACACAGAGATATACATATATATATACATACATGTATACATGAATACTATATATATATATATGTATGTATAAATTATACTATGTATATATGTGCGTATGTATGTGTATTTATTTATATATATATGTATAGGTATATGTATAGGTATATGTATGGCTGATCTGGATACCCTGCATTTTTTGCTGCAGCGGCTTTGTTAATGATTATCCCATTCATAGCAACGCATTCAAATCTTAATGATATTGAAGTACCCGTCCAAGTTACGACCCAGAAATCATAAACCATCCCCGATGTGTGGGTGACAAAAACCATCATGTGGGTTACATAATCATATAATATTAGATAGATGAGCAGCCGTCAAAGCATGTGGTGTCGGCCTTGCTCAAAATAATGTTGTGGTATTGCAAACTTGGAGGACGCTATCTCCGTAAAACGTGCTTAACCTGCTCTTTCATTACATTTGTGTTGTGATCCCTGCAAACAAAAGTGCTCTGCGGGTATTTTGACCCTGCTCCACACCATTTTTCCCAGCATCGCCTGGTTAAGAAACATTATGGCAATCATTTTCTTCCAAGATTTACTTAATTTTATCTAGAATAATTATATGAGGTGATTTGCCTACTTGACATGGCTTTGACAATAGGTCAGCGCTAAATCCATTGATTCATCGCCATGTAAAATGCAATGTTTCCAATGCAATTTCTGCATGTTTTGGTGCAATATCCTAATTATATCCCCATTACATTATGGCTGTATAGTCCCATGAAATATACGCAATCGATTCTCTCCTAAATCGAAAATCGACTTTCATTGGCTAAACAACATCTTGGGAGGTATATGGGTAGAATTCAGATATTTTCAGACACAGACAACATCCAGCTGGGGCTGCCTGGGAAGACCCAAGGTTCCATCAGCACTACCTAGGCTGCCATGGTGGGTTGGTTAGTTGAAGGCAACATTTATAACTGCTTGGTCACTTCTACCATCTTCTATCAATCTCAAAAAACATGGTACTTAATTGGGATCGTCTAGTTACTAGGGGAAAAATACATGAAAACCATCAATGAAACACGGTTAAACCATCTTTGGAAGCACGAAAATCCTCGGTGGAGTCCACCCTGAGGACCTCAATCTTGTTGGCTCTAAAAAGGGCATCAATTTCCAGGATCCTACCCTCCAGTACACTAAGATAAGTATGAAAATGGATGAGCATGGCCTATTTTATAGATGAATTATATGATTGTATTATATGAAAATTATATGCCTATTAAACCTGCTGATTTCCATAGCTACGTTATTAAATATGGTGATTTCCTTAGCTATGTCCGCTATTGTTAGTTTACCAGCGGGTACCCTAGGGTAAACTAAGATGTGGAAAAAAATAACATTTGTATAGATCGTTTTCATGGGGTTTCCCGATGGTATTTCCAGATCTATTTGTTAGTTGACTTTTTGGGGAAATCAACCACAATCACAATTATTAAGCATTATCAATTATTAACCATTGTGGTTGATTGATCATTATTAATCATTATTAAATTGATAAACCATGGGACACATTATTAAGCATTATCAATTATTGATCATTAAGTTATTAGTTATTAACTACCATTGTTAACCATTATTCACCATTGCTACAGTAAACATGTTTAATGGTTAATAACTTAATAATGATCAATAACTTAATGTTTAATGTTTTTTTTTTAATAATGATCATATTATATCATATTCACCATGACATTAATGGTTATTTTATGGTTATTAAACTATTATTAACCATCGTTTACCCCCGTTGTGTCCAAGATGCCGAGACTGGAGCCCCGGTTGATGCCAGAGCCGCCAGACCTTGGATGAACAACATCCAGTAAAACCATCTGGTGAACTGCTGACATAGCAATGGTATAAATGGCTATAGAAATAGTGGATTTTCCCATAAAAAGATGGTGATTTATAGTGGATTTTCCCATTAAACAATGGAAAATGGCTATTTATAGTGGATTTTCCCATGAAACATGGTGGATCTTTCCATAGCTTTTTGTATGTTCACCAGAGGGTAAGACCATGAACTATGGGCAAAGTATGATGAAAAACATGGCGCTATGGCTGCATTTTGAACATCAAGTCGTTGATTTTTCAGATTTTTCTGCCATGGATTTTCATATTCAGCCGGCTGAATGTAGCTAAGTAGCTACAGTATACCGTAGTATACCATCGTTCTGATCTTTCCATGGGCTTTTCATGGGACTTTAATGGGATATGTTTTTGGGATGTTAATTCTGGTTGTCTATAATGTGGCAACCCTAAAGCCATGAGCCGACCAACCGACCCAAAATGGGTATGCTTCGAATTGAATCCCACTCATGTAGCAGAAAAAAAAGCAGAATTAGTTCTGATTGCCCACTGCCATTTAACATTGTTGGATTTGAAGCTGAGTTATACAGTGCCAATCTTAGTACCCTGCCAAAAAAAAAAACAAACTTAGCTGGTTAGTAGATAATCCCATTGATACCAAAAGACTAAAGGACTACAGTATATCAAAGTGCCCATCTAAGATTGACCTAGTATAATATCTGGTTGGTGGTCTCAACCCCTCTGAAAAATATTAGTCAGTTCGGATCATTATTCCCAATATATGGAATATAAACAATGTTCCAAACCACCAACCAGATATACATTCATCTGAACCATTTCAAACTCACCACACCCATCACAACCCGCCCAGCCTGGTGGGCACTGCTAGAGTGCCATCTGCACTACCTGGCTGCGCAATGCTGCCCATGGGACGAGCACACCTTCCCCTGCACCGTTTTTCTTTGACACCCATTCTGGGACACAATTTTTTACACCCCTTCCTGGGACAAATCCTATTTTCTATGGTTTATCTGGGACACAATTCCTGAATCAGAGATTTGGGTTTGTCTGAAAAAGGCTGCGAAAAAAAAAAAAAAAACATCATATATCATCATGTCCCCCATTGTTCATTTGCAAAAAAATGGCGTATTCTGAATGACAAACCCAAATCCTAATGATTCCATCTTTGGCAATCCCTACACTGGGTGGTTTAACATAGGAGGATCTACCTGCCATCTTTCCTCATCACCTCTGGTGGGGGTTCCATAAAGGCCCATTTTAGCCAGCAAAAGCTATGGTTTATCAAACCCTTTGGGACTGCAGTTTCGCTGAATAAGTGGCTATTTTTTGCCATAATTATGGAGGTGATTATCAATATGCCAACTTGTGGGATATGTCACTATGGTTCTGCCCTGAAAAATAACCCAACTGCACCCCCAAGTATCCCGTGCAAGACCCTGGTTTATCCTGGTGGCTTTATGTAGCAGCCCCGAATGGACAATTGAAAAGTGATGAAGAGTTGTATGAACTTAACATCAACAGGAAGCCATAGGGAATTTTGAATAGGATTTTGGCTGTTATTGTTTATTGGTTTAAGAGGAACTTGACAGGAAGCCATAGGACACCCATCTGATGGGCTTTTCCCCATGGATACCCTCTGGTAAACGTTCACATAACTATGGAAAGATCCACCATGTTTCATGGGAAAATCCACTATTTCAATGGTGATTTTCAATAGCTATTTTGACATAACCAGAGGGTACATCCCATTAAAATCACCATTTTGTTGGTTAAACCCCATTAAACCACCATTTTCCTACCAGAGGGTACTGCGTAGATTCAAAAATGGTCCCTTTTGGCCAAGCTGCTAACACTGGAGCTGTGTCCCAAACTCATCTTCCTGAGCGGAAGGGAACCCCAATGGACATGACGAAATCGAAAAAAAGGCTGCTACCCCATAAGAAAACCCATAGTTGATCAGAATATCTTCCAATGAACATGCAATCTCATGGGCTTATGTTCATGAGTGTGTTCTATGTTCAATTGATTGGTTTATGGAACATCTCCGGAAAACCATGGATTGATTGTCATATCAAAAATGTGGGTACTAAACCCCTCTACATTTTTTCCGTAATCCCATGCAACAATTTTGTTGGGTTTTTGTCCACTTCAATTGGATGTCAATCATCATATTCCTCATTCGTTAGAATTCTTATGGTGCAGTTCAACCTTGGGACACCCCACTGCCTCAAAAAGTGGTTAAACGCTAACAATCCCATGCGCAAAATCATCAGAGTTCCATTTTCAGTGGAATTCTCATGGGCATCCCCGGCATGAAAAAACACACGCCCGAAACTCACCAAAACAAACATAAAAATAACATTTACAAACATCCAACACAAAATAATATAAGTTCAAACATCATAAATTCAGAAATTTACAAATACCAAATTCACAAAATATGTCGATTTGTGACTCACCAGGATGGCCCCCTCGATGGGCCTTGGAAGGCCCAAAGTGCCATCTGCACTACCTGACATCTGGCGGTCATGGCGGTCATGGTCAATCTAAGTTGGTATATCATAATATATGTGTACAAATATATATATATATATATATATCGATTTATTTACGTATTTATGTACTTTTAAAATTATCTATTTGATTAAATGCTTATATATACATACAGTACTGTACACATAATTAAAAATTCAATCTGAGTGAATGTAATGCAATGTAAATCCAATTACCATACTTAACGCCATGTATTGGTTTCCGTTTGTTCAGAATGGTTACACAAAGATGCACGATGAAGCTATCACACTACAGGATGCTGAACCAAAGGACCAAAGGTGGTGATACCCTTCTGCAATCGAACGCGGCTAGCTGGGAAATCCCCGAGCTAAAGGGAGGTTTATAGCTGAGACATCGCACTAAATGGATCTAAATGCTGGGTTTTCAAGCAAACCATATAAGGGTATGATGGGAATGTCATGGGGATATCGTATAATATACCAGAAACAGTAAGTATCAATAAGGTAATAATTCGGCTATCTTTGGAATAGAATATTCACCCCGTCATGTCAGAAAATAAAAATACCTTATCTTGAGGTGTTTTCATAGGCTTATACGTATATATCTTAGATAAATATACCCAGCAAAATCTAGCACTAATGGGGGTTATTAAACAATTCAACCACAAACAGTGGGGAGTTAACAAACTATGACTATGATAGGGATACAATGGAGATATGATGTGGTAAATCCAATAATAAACAATCCCCTAAAAATCATCGTACATGGCTTGTATACACCATCCCCACATGGTTTATTATTGGGTTGCCCACATTAATGAGAAATGTTACCCCCTGGTTATTTAACATAGCCGTGGTATAGATGGCCCATTTAGAAATAGATGGTTACCGTTCTTAAAAATGGTGGATCTTTCCATGGCAAACTGTTAGTCATAACCAAATGGTAACCACAATGCTCCATTTTTTGATACTACTTGGCTTCAACCACCATGTGGCTCTGCTTTCCAAGCTGCCAAGGCTTCCAGAGTGCTGGTACTGTCCCGCGGGCCTCGCACGGACTGAAGTCGTATCACGCTATGGGTGGGAGGAAGGGTCAAGTCTGCGGATCGTATATGTGTATATATATATGTATACATTGTTCCATTACACATGTTATACTTACACATGTATATATATATATATATATATCGTCCATCGCCATCTCAACAGTTAACAGGTGAGAATAGAACAAACTATTCATGTTTTGTGTGTATTAATGTATGTATTTTCAACCATTCACATATTTAATTTTTAAAGCATTTGTATATACATAGTGATTTCTATATGTGTTCTATGTTCTTCATACACATTCATGCGCGTAGTTCCGACAAAGTAACAAAGCTTCGCGGAAGCCAGGTGTCGGGTCATTCCTGGTGGCGGTGTCAGTTCTCACCCGGACCACACCTTGGCACTGGCAAAGTGCCATCTGCACTGCCTCAGTGCCCAAGAGAATGCGGGAAAAGAGACAAGAAACATGTAGACCACGACCTATAATGATCTACAGTGTATATATATATATATTATACACATACGTATAAGTATAGTTATATTATATATATATATACACATGAATATGTTATATATATATATTTATATATAAAGACAATTACAGATATATACACATCCAACTGAATTTGCGTCAGCCCAAAGGCTGAGGGGAGACTCCAACATTTCGGCCCAGCAACTCAAACTGGACGTGTGATTAAGGGAAGCTGACCTGCACCATCGGCTCTGCGCAGCCCGGGGTTGCAAGTCATGGGGAGCCGCTATTTGCCATCCTAGTTCTTAGTCATTTTCATATGTTTTCATATGGGGAAAGCATGGGAAACCATGGGAAACCATATTGGAATTTTTGGGTCTCCCTACTTTGAGAGTCATCCAGTGAAAAAATCTTGCTCAGTGCATGTTCGCCTGAGATCTTGATTCACATTGGGCCCTCAAAACTCCTACAACTAGTTTGGCTAGAGAACATGTATCACCCTGGCTGGTTCAAGGGAGGGGGGCAAGACCAATGCAAGCCACCAGCACATGAAGTCAAAAACCGCAATCACACAACATCGCAGTGTTGCAACCAACATCATCGGAAAATGCCCCATCTGGGACAATGAGAATATGTCATATGTCCAAAACCTGAAATCAGGGGATTTTGGGATGAGTTACGCTATCAACATCTATCAACCACTCTAACTGGCAACTGATCTTTCCCCTACTGAAATCAACCTGTACCCAACCAGCCTTGGCGGCAAAGCACCTACAAAAGGGTGTCATTGCCATCAAATACATGATGCATGAATCATGAGGTCACACAAACAAACACATCTCACATGTGTATATATACATACAGTATATATATAGAGAGAGAGAGAGTGATGGGGAAAGAGAGTGAGAGAGACTTATTTGATCATATCTGATCATATTTGTCCTACATAGATATGGTGGACCTTCATCTGCAAAGGTAGTCATAGATATGCCATATGCCAACTCCCAAACGCATATCACGGAGACACTGGACATTTCTCTCTGTCTCAGGATTCTCAGGACCTCCAGATCCAATCACTTCAATATGACATTTATATTGACTTCTAGGTCATCATATAGTGTCTTATTGATTTATATCATCTTGCACTTATATTGCATTGAATATATATGTTATTCACTGATGGCAACTGTGGAACAGTGAATGTATCCTGGCTGCCAGGGCACCATTAAAACCAGGCTCAGCAGGTGTTGCTGGTCGGTTCCTTAGAGTCATCAATGACTGGTGTTTCTATTTCCAGGATATCCCTATTTTAGATGGTTACTGTAAATACTGTTAAAATCATGTTAAATTATGTTAAATCCTCTATATTAGGTCACCAGCTTACTGATGATCATCATTCTCAACTTACTCTCATCCTTACACTGTGATAATCACCGTCCAGGTTTATGCAGGAAACAGCTGTGGTGTGAACAGGCTGACCTTCGAGAAGGTACAAAGCCAAACATTCAGAAGAAATAAACACACACAAACTGGTTGGTGGTTTTAAATTAGTCAATGGGAAGGATTATCCCATATATTATGGAAAATAAATAAAACATGTTTGAAACCACCAACCAGCAAACATACACCAGTTTCAAGCAAGGTACTGCACAACGCGTGCAACTCAATATGGGAGTCTATATATATCCTATACCAGTTTGCAATTTTCCAGGTTTTGCAATTTGGAAACAAAAACGAGGCTGTAGCCCACCTTACGATTAAAAACAAAAATCACCCACAAATTCCAGGGTCTTTGTTAATTTGAAAACCTAAACTCTCTGCCAAGTTTCTCCACGACTTCAGTGACCACCTGACCTGTGCCCAACAAGATCGGTAGTTGGGAACCATCGGTCAGCTTCAACCATCTATGGTGAGGTACCAAATTCAATTGGGAAAGTAGACATACCGTCTTTGGGTTCTAAAGAAAGGAAAGAACGCGATGGAGCTTGATCACTGAAACAAAACGTTCATCTATTCATATCTATATATGTATATGCATAAAAAGCGAGCGAAAAATACCCAGAGAGATTTAAAACTATATAAAACCATATGCACATGTAGCTTAATATGCATCTCCAAAGTTCGGCTTTTTCATCATTCCAGTGAAAAGACATACCGCCCAGAGCTGTGCCGACCTTGTTCGCTGTTCATCCAGTCCAAGGCCGACATATCGTCCTGACATACATATACATATACATATACATATACATATACATATACATATTATACATATACATATTATACATATACATATTATACATATACATATTATACATATACATATTATACATATATATTATACATATACATATGCATATACATATAATATAATATAATATTAACATCTTATAATATAATATAATATAATATAATTAATATAATATGACATAATATAATATATGATAATATGATATAGGTGAAAGTAGCCATTAGACATTGTATATCTGTGTCAGTGTATAAGAACACACACACATACATATGTATATATATATATATACAAATAACGGGTGGTGAGTTATGGAACCGTTCATCCAAATTCTTAATGGGTTTTCCCTGTTAAGCAAGTCTGCAAGAGGCAAGGGGTTGGGGGATGACCGGGGGATGTATGAACGGTGTGCGTTGTTTCAAGACCTCCTTGTTGATGCCAGAAATGACAGCTTCTAAAGCATTCTAAAGCCCATTCAAAATCTAAAATACAGCAAAATTACATGTAATTACAGTAGTTGAGGAAGACATCCAATTTCACTTGACTATTCCTTAATCCCAAAGAATAAAACTTCAATAAGTCCCCCCGAAGTCTGTGCCCCGACTCTCCTGCACAAAGGCTTTGGCAAGATCACGTGGAGGCATCAGCAGCTCCGAGGACAAAGGGCCCAAACCTGATGGCTTTTGGGATGGAGCTATGGATATATACTTAATACTTAATGCACATGTATCATCATGTTTATAATTACTACATATACATATATATATACATACATATATACATATTTACATATGTATTTGTAAGTATGTTAATATATGTTAATATATGTTAATATATGTTAATATATGTTAATATATGTTAATATATGTTAATATATGTTAATATATGTTAATATATGTTAATATATGTTAATATATGTTAGTATGATTGTATATGTATACGTATACTAAACAACCTCCAAAAAAAGGAAAAGTAAAACCCAACTAAAAGGTGTCGGGTTGGTAGATACCCGTGAAGGATTTGAATGTTTTGGGGTAATAACATCCGTTGTCAGTCAACTCGATACATCTGTTCCAGGGTCCTATCCCAAACCTTCTACATCTATTTGTAGGTATTTGTCCGCAAACCAACTCACCCTCAAACCATCTCTCCCTAAAAGCCTTACGTAAGCATTGTACATCTATATATTCACGTCGTCAAGGGTTCCTACTGGGTGCTTAATCACACTTTTCATTGTGACTTCCCTGCAATGAAATGTCCTGTCTTGGGAAAATGTCCACAACAAACTGCACACAACATCCAAAACTGTGATGCTTTCGTTCCACTCTTGTGCATGGGCAGTATCATTGATATAAATCGCATGTGCTGCAGTTGTGGGGAGGAGCTTTCGCTCTCTGTCAACTTCTGGATCATTCATGTCATTCTGATGTTCCAAATATGCTGCGCAGTTGACTCTTAAACAAGTTATAGCTCGTCATGTGCCGAAAGCATGACATGAGCACATATGAACATGTTGCAAAAAAAGAAAACAGCATGTTCAACTCATGATGTGTCAGAACACGCACGGGTATCTACCAGCCGTGTAAATAGGAATGCGCATTTCTATCTTTTTGGGCCGCAATACTATCTGCAATACACCTAGTATCACCTAGTATACATAGCAAAACCTGCGATAATTGCAAACGCAATGTCACACACACACATACATGAATATATTTATATATATATATATATATTATACATGTTTTATGTAATGTAATATATATATATACATGCTATACTTTTACTGCACTCAGTGGCCATCGTTACAAATAATACCACCATCGTATCGTTAGTATCTCATCCAGGATGGCCAGCTAGCGGCGACTCTGATTTAGGCTATGGCGGCTATGGTTGTTTTCAATAGCTTTAAGATGAAACCAGGCGTAGTTGAAAATTCACTGAAAACAAAGCTCGAAAAATGTAGTATATCAATGGTTGTAGTTGCTGTATAAGTTTTATATATATATATATACAGAGAAATGCGAATTCTCCAATTCAAAGCTGGTCATTTCACAACGAAACCTGGTGTTCCTGTGCAGGCCAAGATGCCCAGGTCACCCGGTCCGTTGCCTGGAATCCATGGCCCATTGATGGTTGATTTACCTATAAAACATGGTGATGTTCCATAGGTTTTTTGCATGTTTACCAGAGGGTAAGTGAAGGTAAGCTATCCAACTCAATGATGGGCTAATGATGGGCTAATGAATCATACGCAACTATTCCTTAAATTCATGTGCGGGTCGTTTTTGATCGACAAACGTTTTAAATTCTGCATGTGGGTCACTGGCCACCGAGGCAACTTCCATGATGAAACTACCAGTGGTTTCATTCATGTGTGAACTCCCATTCTTCATGGTTATACCCCTGGTCACAAATCAGCAATAGCTTTATACCACCTTTAAAAAATCGCATAGCCTGTAGATGTCCATGATATTCGTTCATCATATTCATCATTGCCAATATACCGCCTGGGGTATCTAGACATACATACCCTCCGGTAATCAAATTTGGCAATGGAAAAATACACCATTTAGAGATTACATTTCCATTAACATCTCCATTTATACGGATTCTCCAGCTATCCACTTGTGATTACCCGACAGTACCCTGGGAAAAACTCACATCATAGATGTGGAAAATCCGCCATTTCCAGATATATGATGTTCATTGATTTTCCTGAGGAAACCATGGGTTTTCCACATCTATGTTAGTTTACCCCAAGGGTATAACTCGCTTCCATCTCCACCACGTCCCGGCACGGCCGGGCGCCTCCCGGAATGAGACCCACGACCCTGGCCAGCATCGTCAAACGCTTCAGCGCCTTGCAGGTCTTCCGGTCCTGGAGCCGTTTTGAACGTGGGGATGGGTAAAAAATGGTAAAAATGTATTGTTGCCATAGTTGGGCGAATAACATCCATGAAGCAACTATGATTTTATCACGGCTAATAGCGGTTAAGTATATGTACAGTAATAATGGTTAATCCGCCGACCCCGGCCGGAGCAAGGGGAAGGCGTAAGGGGAAAAAAAACGACACAACCTGCCACAACCACCACAACAACAGCAACAAGAGCAACAACAGCAACAAGAGCAACAACAGCAACAATAGCAACAATAGCAACAAGAACATTTCGTTTTCAGCACAATTGTGGGGTTTGTTCGTCCTGCCGTGCCATGCCGTGTTGCTGTTCTGCGCGGTTAGGGACTTGTTCGTCCTGCCTTGCCATTCGATGTTGGTGTTTGGCAGGTGTCCTTTTCGGGGCTGTGTTTGCATGTTGCGGCAATGAGATTCTGCCAATTTGGGGTTTCTATTTGGTATTTTGCTGCTGATGCCGCTGCTGTTGCGGCCACAAGTTTTTTTTGCCAATTTTGGGATTGTCATATTGATTGTTTTTTATTGATTAACTGATTCTATTGCATGATTGGAAATGGCGGTATATGAATTCTAGAAGACACGTTAGGGACTTTTACGGCACGATTTTGGGGCGCGTTCGCCCTGCCGTGCCATGCTGTCTTTCCGATGGTAACAAACTTCTGGCCTTGGCCCTGGAGAAATATTGGTGCTCCACAAGACCCATCATGATCCATGTTCATCCATGCCCACCCACTTTCCACTGGTTGGTGGTTTCAACCCCTCTGAAAAATATGAAAGTCAAGTGGAATTATGAAATTCCCAATATATAGAAAAATAAAAGTCATGTTCGAAACCACCAACCAGTCCATCATGACATATAGACGTGATTAGACGTGGCGCTGAATTCCAGGCACGAAAACGCGCACTGACAAACCTGCCTCAATTTAAGAATCTAACGGATTCTTTTGGAGAAAGAACCAAAAGCAACTTCACATGTATGCACATGATATATCTTATCCAAATATATACATAATATGTTAATGTACATATATGAATATATGTCCATCAAGTTCCTGCTACTTTTTTCGGCGGCAGGGGCTACAGCCCCATATGGTAAAGCTGGTAAACCCAATGCCATACACCTACCATGACTGGCGATGCTCTGAGTGCCACCCGTAAAAATGGCGATGTTGGGTATGGTCACGGTATGGTGTACAATTGGATTGGGTTTAGCACATAGATTATACATCATGAGATATCCATGGTGATTTTATGTTATTACATGCTGTTTCTGTTTTTAATGGTGATTCACTGCTATTAAGCATATTGTGGTTTATGGTCATACATCCCATCATGGGAATCCTGATAATGGGTAAAGAAATCCCTACACGTATCAATGGGTTGATGACCATCCTCCTATATGGGTGTATATTCCATCGTTTGACCATGGCACATATCAAAAATACTTCGATTGGACATCACGTGGATATCATGGGGATATTGGTTGGATGCAACAGTAATTAGACTAAACATTAGTTATATATTGGATATGCATGGATATACATATATCATATAACCAACATCCATAGTATTGTTGTTGTTTTGGGCCTTGAAGTCAAATGACTCATTTTACCCACCATGGTAGTGAGAATCCACCGTTATCCCAGGGGTTCTAATGGGGCACCGGAATCCAGCAGGAGTGGTTCCTAATTACATAAGATTCGAAGTGATGACGTTCCAAATAGTATTCAAAGCTATTTAAAACCACGAATCAGGTTTCAATATAGGTCACGCACCCATTATATCCCGAGTACTATCCCCCTTGTTATGTTTAAATCATATTAAGGCCCCATGTTTGTTGGTCAGCCAACCAGCATCAACCATCAGGTGTTTTTTTTTAATGGGTTTGGATGAAAATTATGCCCCAGGATTCAATGATTTAACTTGACCATTCTGTTCCCAGTAAATTGCTATTTGCAGGGTGTGCCCCATATGTGCCAAGGTCAAAAAATGCAATATGTGGGATGGCAATCCATCCCAAAATGGGAACCCTTGCAATTTGCATATATAATATTGTATAATTATATAAAGCATTATCAAGCCATATAAACCATTCTCCATATGGAGGTAGCGGTAACTGGCTGATTTTAGGGCGGCAAATCCTCCGTCACTTTCGTGGCAAATTCCCGGCACAACTGGGCGTTGGCGTCCTGAGACCAGTGGGTTTGAAGCTAAACATCAAAAATTGGGGGGAGGGTTCACATGGCTCAATCATGAAGTGGGTAGATGTATGATGCAATAAGATGCAAAGACTCTCTCCAGGGTTTCTGCTCAGGTATTTGAGAAAAGGCAAATGGTTGTGAACTGCGGACATGCTTGGGGTCCCAGGATAGTTGAGCCAAGAGCTGGGCGCAAACACATGTGACACCTGCTTCCGTGTTTACTTCTCTCTAAGATATATACAGTAAATGCAATGAAATGCAGCACAGTGCAAACACATTGGTCACCATCAATCCATGAAATTTCAACATGGCCACACTACCTGACATATTCCACTTACCAGTACCACGTAGGTTACTACATCCCCGACCTACTGAGTGGGGCGAACCATGATGAACCGCCATGGATTGGTTTAGAAATTCATGGCGAAACATCTTACTGCAATGGAAACCCTGGCATTCGCCATCAAATTCTGGGGGTTCACACTTTGAAACGTAAATCTTCCCTCCAATCCGATATTTTCCTCCGAGAAACAAAAGTAGGATTTATATTGGCAACAACTAATCTCAACTTAACTATTAGTATGATCCGATTACTATGATTATTAACGGTATTAATATTAACTATTCGATTCATATTAATGATAAAGTATTAATTAATTATCAAGTATAAGAACCATTATTAAACTAATTATGAAATAGCCAGTATATGCCAGTATGACGTATTAATAGTATAAATGTTCAATATTCCACCGCCGTTCTTCGAAAATGGCAAGCCACGCAAACAGCCAAGCTCAGTTCCAAAAGGTCAAAGGCCACTTCGCAGTAGTCACTCCTTGGAAGCGGGCATGCTTTGCTTGGGCTGGCTGAAGAATGATAATGATGATCTCGTATATATATATATATTGCAATAAAATAAGCAAAGTTAACAATTATCATTAATAATAATACGTAGTAGTTAATATTAGCTAATGAGAGTTATTCACAGGTGAGCCGCGGACAATGTTTGGATATATTTGGTATATCAGGTAATCAACTGAGTGGGTGTTCCTACCTCGCTTTCCATTCCCGCACCTCGTTTTGCCCACCACGTTCTCGGATGATATTATATTTTCATGATTTTTCATGTATTTTCGGCAACCGGGACTAATTACTCTTCACTTGGCCACATATTAAAAAACCGTCACTCAGATCTTAATAGCCCACAATAAAGGGCAACAATACACATTAACAATAATAATGGTGATAGTAAACATATGCACACGCCCTGAAATAAACCAAACACCATGCCATTTGGGGATAGTTATGTCGCAGTGAGGTCATTGTAACTTAATTATCCAAATTAAGGAAGTCAACCAACGCGTCATCCATTAAGGGCTTGGGGATGTGATTCCCCCAACAACAGATGTGTAAGAATCACCATCATTACATATATCATATTATATACATCGTTGTGGTGCTTGGTTACAAAAAAATGCTCACAACATCAAGCAGTAACATCATTTGGCGATCAACAGTTGCCAGGTCTGTGATTATTCTACGCAGGTGTGGCTGCATCGCTGGGTGATTGCCTCATGTTGCCTAATGGAAGGGTTTATAACATAGGACTAGGATGATGCTTGCCACTTACCACCAGAACAGTGTCAGCGCAGTTTTCAGTTTGAAGTATTCATGTTGAGAGTTGAAAGGCTGGGGTCTCTTTACCTGCAAACCTTCTCCCCCACAGGTGACTACAGCAAGGCAATTGATAAGGGAGGCGCCCAGCTTGATGATGGACGCATCATCATCCAGGTTGGACCCAAAGCACATTTCTCCAAAAAATCACCCAGAAACAATGGTACAAAATGGTACAAATATTGATGGCAACTGGAAGTGCAGTGGACAACAGGACGTGATTCCAACCTGCCCCCCCTCCGGGATGGTGACCGCTGCGACCGCCGTGACCGCAGCCCTGCAACCGAAGGATCTCGTTGAAGCTGTGCATCCTTCCACTTGAAAACATCCTGCTCATACCTCAGTTTTCTGCTTTGGGTGAAGAGTTTGGCCACTTCAGAGCTGCGAAAAGCCAAGGAATTGGTTCTGGGGCTAGCCCCACAACAATGAAGGATTGGATCTATGATGGGCACCCCCAAAGTGTGCATCTATTGTAAGCACCTGGCAAAACCCAACGATGGAGCCCGTATGAGAAGCACATGATATATCCACAGCCAAACGAACTCCGGCCGTTTCTAGTTACATTGTCCTGTCTTGAACCATCTAGTACCATCCAGTATGAAATTTTCACCCACACCCAAATGTATCCAACTGTACTTCTGCCACTTAGCTATGCCGGGGCACTTTTCTTCCAGCTGCCGAAGAAACCAGAGTGTTCTTCCTCTTCAGAGGCTGACTTGCTGGTTGCTGTGGCTCCTCAGCTGACGTATTTGCAACATGTCCTGGCGACTGGCATTCTATGCGCCATGCGCAAACCAGCCCACACAATAGGAAAATCCTCGTACAAGGTCAGCAATTCCACGTTCGGGTATGTATCAGGTAGGGAAGGTAATGCCAAGTCGATAACAATATCGTAAAATATCGTAAACCCCTGGTTGATTTAATTTGAGGCTTACCCTATCATAGCAGTTTATCACTTTTGGGTGATTAATCCGAATAACCTCATCCTGTCATACCATGAGTATCGGCGTCCGAAAGGAATATCATATCATGATCTCCCATCCATCCCCTTTTCTTAAGTTGTTTTTTATTTTTTTTTTTTTTTCGGAGAGGTGGACCAGCTGGTGGGACGTCATAATCATGGAAACCTCTTGATGCCCCCCAAAAAAGGAATGAAGAGATACCAACTGGCAATCATCAAACATGGAAAACCGGAAAACCCAAAGTCCAAAGGAACATCATGAACCAAGGAAAACAATCTACAAATGATGTTTCTTCTGTTGCCATCTTTTTCTGTCTGAGAATTGGGTACCCCAAAATTTGATCTTTAACGTTCACCATATTTCCCCATTAAACTTATCCAAAATTAACATCAATTGCATTCAATTGCGGGGTATTATTTTCAGACACGCCCAAACATCATGTTGTTGGTTTTGTGTCCCATTAAAACCCGTTATCTCCCCCCAAAAAATGCTATCGTGCCGCAGTTTTGTTGGTTAAAACTTGAAACCTGATTTTTTGGGGGTACCAGAGGGTAGCACGGTACCCCTGTGCCGATGCCGACCTGAGGTGTTACTGGCTCTGGAGGCGCCAGAGACGCGGGAACCGCTGCGCAGCAAGTGCTGCTGCTGCTTCTCCTTGGTTTAGTGAAATACCCTCTGGTAAACTAACATAACTATGGAAAATCACCATTTTCAATGGGAAAATCCACTATAAATCACCATTTTCAATAGCTATGTTAAATTACCAGAGGGTAACCGAAGCGCAGTAGGGTTTTTTCATGGATTTGTTGGAAACAACACCCCATTGTTGGTGTAAAACGACATGAATACCTCTTGGAATGATCCTATACGTATGTATATCTCTCTCCATCGTCTCCATCGCCTTCTCAAGTTTGTATGCACGATTACTTATCTATTAGTTATTTATTCATTCATTTATTTATATATGTGTTTACTTATATATTTGTTTACATAATGTGTATATATATATATACACATTATGTAAACAAATATATAAGTAATTAATATATATATGTATGTATGTAGGTGTTGTGTTTGTGTGTGTGTGCCCGTGCACTGTGTATATATATAATTATCAATATTATTGTTATTATTTTTTGTATGTATATATGTAACTAGATATCAAAAAAGAACTGACACATATATACAGGCAGTGAGAAACACACATAGATAGCCATATGCGAACGGAGGGAATATTAATTAGCGTGTAAGTGGGAATAATGGGAATTAGATGATAGTGATGATGATGATGATGATGATGAGGATAAGGATGAGGATGAGGAGGAGAATGAGGAGGAGGATGTGATTTCGAATATCATTTAAGAGTCAACAAAGTAGAGCCCCCCTGCAAAACTGCTTGATATTGTTTGGGGAGGTCACGCGCCTGTTGTCAGCTCGGACTTTCACGAGTTAATTGACATTGGCATCAAAAATCACCATCTATAATACATACTTGTGGCAACTTCCCCTTTACCAGTAGGCATCGGTAGGAATGTATCATTCCATGTTACACCAGTTTCAGTTCTCCATTTTCAGGTTTTCCAAGTCTCCGCATTGGTCAGAACCATCTGAAACCTTTGTGGTCTCGGAGATACTGCCATCTCCTATCACTGACCGGCCATCGCTGGGCAGCAAATGCCGGTCATAGTGGTACCCCCCCCAGCGTGATTCGGCAAAGCCTATACCGACTTTCCACTGAATCCCGATCATGCGAAAAGGAATCAAAAATCAAAGTCGGAGGCGACAGAGTGATCAGGGCATCATGCCGTCATGGGCCCCATGGGCATCGTAACATATTCATATCGTATTATCCTCTGGTAAACTAACATAACTATGGAAAATCACCATTTTTGATGGGAAAATCCACTATAAATGGCCATGTTCAATAGCTATGTTAGTTTACCAGAGGGTATATACTGTTTGTATATGCTACATATTAGGATCTGGTTTTACAACCACAGTATGATACAAAATGAGTATAAGAGGCTGTCCAAACATAAGGGGATATGACTCCAGCAAATCGTCTGCCGCACTTGTATGTCCAGTGGTGCTTGTATGGTTTTGTCTCACAATTGGAAAATCATTGGGTTTGGGGATTTTTGTTCCCTCAACTCTTGTGACATATTCATACATATTCTCCATCAAACATGGCCACGGAAAATCACCCATTGAGTTCTGAAGCCCACTGAGTTTGGGGATTTCCCAGCCACGTTTGGAGGCTATACTCCATGGTGGGTGCATGGTGATTGCCCCGGGGCCACCGCGATCCTTGGGTGATCTCTGCATGCTTTCTACATGTGCCGGCGACCTCGAGGCGCTGGGGGGAACCCACAAGCAAACAATCTCCGATCGGGTTTTATGTGTTGGATGTACCAACGTAATTAAACGTAATTCACAAATTACCTTACTTCGAGTGATCCCCACCCTGACACACTGTTCTGACATAGTTTCTAACATATCATCTGGAAGCATATATATATATATATTTTTCTAACATTCTATCTGACATTTTTTCCGGCATATACTCTGACATTCTATCTGTCATTCTTCTGGCATTCAATCTGACATTTATTCGGCCATTCATTGTGGCATTCTGCCTGGCATCTATTCTGACATTCTATCTAGCATTCTTTCCGGCATATATTCTGACATCTCTTCTGGCGTTCCACCTCGCATCTTTTCAGCTCTGACATCCTATTCTGACATTTTATCTCTTCGGGTCCAGGCGCGCCCCACAGCATCATCAGCATCCTGGGCTGGCAATTTGGAGTTCGGGCCCATGTGCACTCCACAGTCTCCTGAGCTGGCGATATGGTGTTCGGGTTCAGGTGTGCTCCACTGCATCCAGAGCTGGCGATATGGTGATCGGGTCCGGCGAGAAAGAAGGTGGTGCGGGAGTGAGGAGGGGAGTGAGTGAGTGAAGGACCTGCACCTGTGTTAAAATCTATATAGAGACCTTCACCTGGCAGGTGGGGAACAAGTGCCTTCATGGCTCATGTCTTTATTCATGAACAGTACATATATGATCACATGTATCTAGATTAAATAGATGCTGAAATTATCTATAATTATATAAAAAAAAAAGTGTATATCATGTATACATGTTCATGTTGTGCTGTTGTGCTGTTGTGCTGTTGTGCTGTTGTGCTGTTGTTCTGTTGTTTTGTTGTTGTTGTTGTTGTTGTTGTACCTTGTACCTTGTACCTTGTACCTTGTACCTTGTACCTTGTACCTTGTACCTTGTACCTTGTACCTTGTACCTTGTACCTTGTACCTTGCACCTTGTTGTTGTACCTTGTACCTTGTACCTTGTACCTTGTACCTTGTACCTTGTACCTTGTTGTTGTTGTTGTTGGTGGTGGTGGTGGTGTTGTTGTACCTTGTTGTACCTTGTTGTACCTTGTTGTACCTTGTTGTACCTTATTGTACCTTGTTGTACCTTGTTGTACCTTGTTGTACCTTGTTGTTGTTGTTGTTGTACCTTGTTGTACCTTGTTGTACCTTGTTGTTGTTGTTGTTGTTTGTCTACTTAATATGCTCAATATCCATGTTCAGAGAGGTTTGGCATGCTTCGGCCAACCCGCCACTGGTAGCAGACACAAAGGCAGCAAAGTGACACAACCAAGTCGTTGTTTGCCCGCTGCTGTGCAAAATCCTTGGTGCTATCGATGCTTGAAATAGAAGCGACACCACCAAGCAAACCAACGACTAATTGGTTGGATATACACACACAGACCGAGCGAGGTAGATAGATAGGAAAATAGATAGAGAGATAAGATAAGATAAGATAAGATAAGAAAGATAAGATAGATAAGATAGATAAGACAAAATAAAATAGAATAGAATAGAATAGAACAGAATAGAATAGAACAGAAACAAATAGAACAGAATAGAATAGAACAGAACAGAATAGATAGATATGACAGATAGGACAGAAAGGACAGATAGGACAGATAGAATAGATAGGATAGATAGGATAGATAGGATAGATAGGATAGATAGGATAGACAGGATAGATGGGATAGATAGAGGATAGATAGGATGGATCGATAGATAGATAGCCAGATAGACAGATAGAATAGATAGAATAGATAGAAAAGATAGAACATATAAAACAGATAGAATAGATAGAAGAGATAGAAAAGAAAACAGAATAGACAGAATTGATAGAATCGATAGAATAGATAGAACAGATAGAATGATAGAATGATAGAATCAATAGAAAAGAAAAATAGATAGATAGATAGATAGATAAATAGATAGATAGATAGATCGATAGATGGATAGATAGATAGATAGATGGATGGATGGATGGATGGATGGATTGATGGATAGATAGATAGATTAGATAGATGGATATATAGACGGATAGACGGATAGATGGATAGATGGATAGACGGATAGACGGATAGATGGATAGATGGATAGGAATAGATAGGAATAGATAGGAATAGAAAGGAATAGATAGGAATAGATAGGAATAGATAAGAATAGATAGGAATAGATAGGAATAAAAAGGAATAGATAGGAATAGATAGGAATAGATAGGAATAGATAGGAATAGATAAGAATAGATAGGAATAGATAGGAATAAAAAGGAATAGATAGGAGTAGATAGGAACAGATAGGAACAGATAGGAATAGATAGGAATAGATAGGAACAGATAGGAATAGATAGGAATAGATAGGAATAGATAGGGATAGATAGGAATATATGGGAATAGATAGGAATAGATAAATTAAGATAGGATAAGATAGGATAAGAAAAAAAACAAATAAGATAAGATAGATAAGATAGAAAAGACAGACAATATAGACAAGATAGATAATATAGGTAGAAAAATATAAATAGATAAACACGATAGAAACATATAAAGAATGATCAATATATAAAAATATAAACAAAAATATAGATAGCTAGATTGATGGATGGATAGATAGATAGGTAGACAAGATAGATAAGACAAAATAGAAAAGATAGATAGATGAAATGAACAGATAAAGATATAGATAAGATAAGACATAAAAACATAAATAAGATAAGATAGATAAGATAAATAGAACACTCGATAAGATAGATAGATCAGATAGATAAATAAGATAGACAGGACAAATAGAATCGATAGGATAGATACGATAGATAGGATAGAGAAGATAGATAGGATAGATAGGATAGATAGGACAGATAGGAAAGACAGATAGACAGATAGACAGACAGACAGATAGATAGATAGATAGACAGATAGACAGGTAGATAGATAGATGGAGCGATAGATCGATAGATCGATAGATAGACAGAGAGAGAGATAGACAGATAGACAAATAGGTCGATAGATCGATAGATCGACAGTCGATAGATCAAGAAGATACATTAAGATAAGATACGATAAACTAAGATACAATAAGACAATATACAATAACAGAAGATACAATTTGAAAAGATAAAATAAGATAAAATATGATACATACATATATATATAGATAGATAGTATAGATTTAGATAAGATATAATAAGATAAGACAGAATAAGATGAAATAAATAAATAAAAACAACACACATGATAGATACCGATAAATACTGATAGATGCTGATAGATGCTTATAGTTAGTTTATTTCAACACATATAATCATATCACATCAAGAAGTGTTCGTTTGTTTGCTTAATTCATCTGTATGGTTTATCTACCTATCCATCCATCCATCTATCTGCATAGTTTACCACGTAAATATGATACTATGTACAAATGATGTATATACACCGTCAAGTGTGCAATATACATAAACTATCAAAAAATAAGGGCATCGAGATGCATATGCTTTTGAAAATGCAAGAATCTAAGCCTAGTTCAACCCATATGATGCTTCTGTAATCTTATGTATTTAATATACTGTAATCTATCTATCTATCTATCTAATCTATCTAATCTATCTAATCTATCTAATCTATCTATCTATCTATCTATCTGTCTATCTATCTCTATATATATATATGTGTGTGTGTGAATGTGTGTGTGTATTTATCTATTTATTTAACGTATGCACGCAATTGCGCATGTACACAGCCTGCATGCATAGCATTGTTCGTTCCAAGTCCTCCAGTCGGCCAACACCAAGCAGCTATAAGAAATTGGGCACTTGCCAGTGCAGTGTGACCCCAAATGTGTAATTTTCTACGACTTGATCATTCTTTCAGAAGCACTCTCCCACTATCTCATCCCACCACGGCGTTCGGAAATTTCACGAGCGGCGATGCTGTTGGGACAGCTGGTATAAGGTTTGGCAATGATGCCTTCATCTGACGGAAGCCACAACTCCACTTCTGCCATCGAAATCCTCAGACGATTTCCCTGTGAAGTTCCAACATCAAGGACCCCCCGAGACGCTTCGCCGGCAACGCACAAATTCAAAGAGAGGAAATGCAGAATTCAAAGAGAGGTCCTGCCAACAAAATTGGCCGAAATGGGTCACAAAGGTTTTGGGTATTGGCTTTGGTGATCTTTGGATATCTTTGGTCCAGTTAGGAAGGCCAGAAGAATTGCAATTCCCGTGCCTTGCTGCCAGGTGGCTGCCACAACGTTCAGGGCGTTAAAACCACGGTGACGCGGCGTCGAAAAAACAAGACGCTGGCCGTCGGAATGTGAGTGGCCCGGCAAAAGAGTTTGCTCTGCTGACCTTTTAGGACACTCATGGCAGAACGACTTGCTGATTCCTCAGAAATATGAGAATCATCAAATGAAGTGAATCATGCCAGGAATATCTGAAACCATCAGTTGATCAATGGCACCCGATAGCCTTATATAGCCTTCAGCCTTCATCGACTCAACCTCTTTTCGGCTCGAAAAATGGGCGGCTGGGCGGACGGAGGCGGCCAGTCACAAACCCAGGAGGGTAACGATGGAAACATTGGAAACCCTCTGATTTTTGCATAACTTCCATAAACAATTGTCAATTACCATCGATAACAGGAAATTGGATGAAATTGGTTAATCTTATTGGACTACCATCGATATATATATATATATCCTAATAACAATTGATGCTACTGTTTGGGTATGGCTTGAATAGCCTCCAACTGAATCAAAATGCTAAACTCTGGCAACTGGAGGATTGTATTGCTACCATTGGGTTTGCAACACTGAAAGTGGAAATCCACCATTTATTATTGTTTGTTATCGTATATTGACTATCATGTATTCTTGGCTGGATCCTTAGGTGGCTCCAACGGTGGGACCCGCATTCCAAAAAGCTGCCCGTGCTCTCCTACATGGGGCATGGGGCTTATCGTGGAAAATTAGGGGAAACTGCTGGGCTATAGGGATGCCGAATCAAAAAAAAACTAGCCGCACCACCAAGATGAGGAAAACATGAAAATCCCGCAATGTTGTGCATGCCTCCAAAGTTTCATTGTCCACCTTCAAGGAAATGACATCCGGCCGATCCCGAATGCCTTTCAAGTGCAAGAGTTTGTACAAGGATTGCCCTGACCTGTCACGGCAATCAGAATCGGCTGGGAAACTTGCTTAGGATATTCATGAAATTTCATGAATATTACTGCAGTGGAGTTTGCGGGAAGCCCTGAACCAAGGAGCCGACACATTGACTTCCTCCAAACATTCGCGAAAGGTCTGGTCCTGAGTCTCAGCAGTCCCCCAAAGAAGACACCGTGGAAGATCAAAGCTGTTCTGTTGAACCCAAGTTTAGCCACAAAATCGAACAAAACTCTGTTAGTCAGTCTTAGTCTCCGGTAATGAAAGATTCATCTCAATAGAAAATCCCTTAAAATGGGCATTTTAATGTTAATGGGAAAGATATCTTTAAATCGGAGATTTCCCAGCCAGCCATGTTTCATCTTCCCGTGACGCCTCAGCGAAGTGAGGTTCTGTTCGCCGATATCAAGGGTAGAAATATTGTGTCAACCAAAAACCTCACCAAACCAAGACCTAACGTGAGTTTGGGCTCAAAATTATTGAATCACACTATATGAACCATCATTTTTTATGGTTCAAAAATCAAACGCAATCAATTGCCCTGGGATATTACCCCTGATAGATGTCATAGATCTTGTGGGATGTCAATTTAGCTTCTTGACGCTAACGAGCAAACAATAGCAGAAAGTCGAAGATATTGAGTCATATATTCGATCGTCCTTAAAATTGGATATTGCAGAGAGCGAGCAAACGTGCATCATTGTGATTTTCGACATGTCAGCCACTTGCAGCCACTTGGCAGCCACTTGCTCAGGCAGCCACTTGGCAGCCACTTGCTGCAGCCACTTGCTGCAGCCACTTAGGGCAAGTGTCTGCGAGTGGCTGCCAAGTGGCTGCCTGAGCAAGTGGCTGCAAGTGGCTGCCAAGTGGCTGCCTGAGCAAGTGGCTGCCAAGTGGCCGCCAAGTGGCTGCAGCTGTCTGCAGCGAATCGTAACCATTTGCAGCTATGTGCCATCTTGAGGAGGAAAAAAAAGTGTGTTTGTAGATTTTCCTTTTTTTCAAGATTGCAGAAAGCGAGCAAACG
>Ga0126342_10002537_pt1:0-27500 | contig 28652 bp, 30 predicted proteins | sample Cyp1metagenome_FD_92528 | JGI IMG/M metagenome (GOLD analysis project Ga0126342, IMG submission 92528) | Coral microbial communities from Lord Howe Island, Old Settlement Bay, Australia - Cyphastrea 1 metagenome | ecosystem: Host-associated > Invertebrates > Cnidaria > Coral ... | reverse complement strand
ATTTAAGTATGGTCCAGGTACATAAATATCATAATTATATGGTTTTGATTGCTTTTAGACGTTGGACAGTCAGATATCACGCGACCCGTGTAGTGTGGAGAATGTGGCATTTGTCGCAGCATTTACTCTGCATTTGCATCATATCCAGACATTTCTGCAATTGAGATGATGTGGGAACGTATTTTTTGTTTGGAGAAACCTACACTGTGTGCTTTGAGAATGAGAACTGCAAATGCAGAGATCACAACATGAGAGTGAGTTTGCAAAGCCGTGTTCAGAGCTTGGCATATCTTGGATTATCTTGGTATGCTAGTGCCGACCCAGCCAAACCCACGCGTACAGGATTTCAAACTGATTACCTTCTTCACTTGCTGCAATGAGTACGGAAAGCCCAGATTTGCCAGCAGAGTTGGTGCGGTGGTTCCTGTGAGCCCCATTTCAAATAACAATCCTGGTTCGAGTGTGTAGGTTTGCCCGTACTCTCAAGCAATACAAGGCTATCAGCATGAACTAAGGCAATTAAGACAACTTAGAATTGAAATTCATTGACGACCTTTAGCATGTCCTGTCCATTCAGCATGATAGCCTTAGGATCCTTTGAATTGCCAGCACAGAAAATCACGCAACTGTACAACCCAGGCGCAACGTGGATACCTTGTGCAATGAGCCACCGTGCTGGTTCCACGGCCCTGCTTGTCCGGTTCAGAACCTAGCTGAGCGGCACTGAATGCCGGTAGTGAGAGGTTCAATCAAAAATAGTTGAAAGATTGTGAAAGTATATATTATATATGGTTTTCTAATGTGTTCTATGGTTTTCTTGAATGCCTGTGAACCAGTCAAGAGCCCCATAGATTCTGCCGAGGTCCCTGTGCAGCAAGGGCAAGGAAGCCTCGCACATACTCGGCGCATGTCGAAGGTGGGTGCCGCGTGTTCCATGTGTTGCACAGTGGATACAGTGGATACAGTGGATTGTTGAAATTTGACGAAATTGCAACATCAAAAGAGACCCGCACTTCGGCCACATTTGGCTTAGTGACCCCAAAAATAACGCAATCCAAATTGCAGGAGAGACAGAAACGGATTGCAAAGCTCAAAGAGGCTCAGGGAATCTCAGGGAGTCGTTCAGCGCATCGGATCAATTAAGCCCTCAATTGGAGCCGATTTCAACCAACTGCCAACTGGCACCCTGCAATGATGTGCCTTTTTGTAAGTGTGAAAGTGTGTGAAAGTGTGGATCGTGTCAACAAGGAACACTTAGACACTTGAAGCATCATGAATAGGTCAGGTACCTGTGAACAAGAGTATCCATAGGTTTGTGGTGTCAAGGGAGACTTTTTTTGACTCGGCTGCATTTTTAAATCAAGCGTTTTTACATTTGTTGTTTCGTTCCCTAGCCTGTGCATCTGAAAATTGAGTGAAGATTGCGAAATAGTGTGTCTTGTCAAGGTTACAGACTTCCCCAGAAATGGGTTGACAAATGTGCGAGTATCTAGCCAGACACGTTTGCTTCTTGGAGATAGAGCGTGTGTGTGTGAGAGAGAGAGAGAGTGTCTCTGTGTGTGTGCGCGGATGTTTATGTGGTGTTTGTGGTTGTTTTGGAGTTTGTGATTTCTGTTTCAAACAAGAACGTTCTTTGGTCAGACATATACAGATGAAGAGATACATCATGCCGAATCATCCAGAGGTGGATAATGTCTAGCTTTGTTGCATCAATGGAGTAATATCATGTGCTCCTTTTCAGGAGAAGCAGACGGCGGAGGCTTGCGGGTCAAAGCACCATCAAAGAAGTGTTTTCGGCAAAATAATGAATATATAATAATATATACATACGTATGCATGTATGTATAATATATATATATACACACCATTTGAGGATATTTAAGGACCAATGACAGATCCAAAAACGTTTGTGTTGTTCTTTACAAATAGAAGTAGACCTGGCATGCACGCATTTAGCGCAGCTGGGGCTGACAAGGCTGACTATGCTGGGACATGATCACACTTATTTAGGTCGATGATTGATTTCGTCTGAAGATGCAAATGCGGTTTCATTATATGTCATGATGTTTCATCCTTCAAGCGAAGGTTGGCTGATCAACCCCCATTTAGGCCAGCTTACAGTACAAAGAGAAACATGCCAGGGCTGGTTTGATGCCTGGAAGCAGAACATGGCTTTGAGCTCCCTGGATGAGAGTGAGGCGACGGCATGGGAGCCATTCTTACCACTTTGCCTTGGAAGCTGTGCATCGTGTATGTTGGAAGTGACTGGCAGCATCTTTTCTGGCGCCCAAGGACCGGATAGGACCCACGTTACATCCTTTACATGCCAATTCAGCATCCTGAAGCCACAAATGCCATGTGGCCCAGGTGTCCGAATACGATCGCCAGAAAGTTTATGCTGGGTGGTTGAGATCTTAGGTGTACAGACTTCTCCAATGACATCCAAATATGTCCATGCGATTCCATGCGCCTGTTATTTGTTTTGCCCATTCATGATATGCCAAGCCTGAGGCATCCAAATGCGCACCAGCGGCGCTTGATCTTTGCATATGGCAACTTGCAAGGCTCCCCAGGAGATGGGAATGGCGTCATTCCCTGGCGTGGCTTAGATAGTGAAAAGCAGCACAGTCAAAATATGTCAAAATCTTGGCAGTCGACAGCAACAGCGACAAACTCCGGAATGATTCGGAATGAGCTGATTTTGACTTTGAGATTGGAATCGATGCGTCGCAGTATGAAAGCTTGCTGCCTGCTCTCGATGAGCAAGATGAGATGGTGCATTTTCTCCACTTGTACAGTAGTGTGCTTTGAAACCTGAACCCAAAGTTGGATGAGCCTCACAGCAAACGATTGTTCTTTGGCAGCAACTCAGGTCACAAACAGATGAGGAAAGGTTGCGAAATATGGAGTTCTCGGAAGCGCCTGGAGCTTGGAAACTCATGATATACTCGTGACACATGTGGATGTTTGACCATGTTTGACATTGTTTGAGCATGTTTGAGCATGTTTGATGTTCGTGTTGACTTGTCTTTCGTCAGCGACCCAGAATTCTCTGAGGATCTTGTTGGGCATAGCACGGAACCAAACAGCGGTAGCAGTCATGGCCTCAGCTCGAGGATGGAAGACATGGTGATCAATGGTTGTCAAGCATCCTTCAAGGATTGACATATGACATAACATATATATATTATATACATATAAAATATATAAGTGTAATTCTAATTATATATATATATTGGTATGTACCATACATTCATGTATAATTAGTCTAAATACACGAACCATTTATCCAACCGGATATAGTCCAATCTGATCCAATCATATCCAATAACTATCTACTGATTTATCATGTACATATATAATCATGTAAATACATACATGTATGCACGAATGCATGCACCCATGCATCCATGCATCCATGCATCCATCCATCCATACATCCATACATCCATACGCCCATACATGCCATACATGCCATACATGCCATACATGACATAATTACGTGGCATACGTGGCATACATGACATACATGCCATACATGACATAATTGCATGACATACATTACATGCATTACATGCATGACATGCATGACATACATGTATACATGTATACATGTGTATGTATATATATATATATATATATGTATATCATGATATTTATGCATATATCATGATATGATGTGTAAGCGTTGTGCACTTGACGAATCTTGATGGTACAGACAGAACCTGATTGCCAGAAATTCTTTGAACGGCATTGCACGTCCATGCTCTGTCAGAGCCAAAGAGAGGGATCGAGTGATTAATGGGACGCCATGATGCCTTATCAGCATCATTTCTGAGGCACGCAACTTTGATAGCGAATACATTCAGGCGATCGGTCCGTTGTGAAGTAAGACAAATATGGACAGATGTGTTTTCTCTTGATTGATAGTTTGTGAAGAACTCCAATGAAGCAAGCATGCACAGAAAAAGAAAAGAATTTTGAAAAAAACAGGAAAAGTGTTGAAAGTCAGGTGTTGTTAGAAGATATTGTCGCTTTCAGCAGGTGTTTGCGCAGTATAGCAAATGGCCAGTCACTTCAGTCCCCGCGGCTGTGGGTTTCAGGATGCGACAGATATTGTCGCTTTCAGGAGCATGTCGCACCTGAGCTGCATATGAGACATGGAGAATTCGACATCCTGACAGCTGAGAGAAGAACCATACAAGTGTCAAATATGATCAAACATCTTGACATAGAATACTTTGATATATTTGATATACGTTGTCGTCATACGTTCACACCTGTTTCATCCTGTTTCAATGAGGATGCAAGCTCATTTCGACCGTGAAAATTAACAATGTGTCCAAAAAAAGCGTTTCCTCCTGTGAAGATATTCTTCCAGTAACTAGCAATGTCATGTTTTTGTGTTTCATGTTTCGCACATGGTGGGCATGCTGTCGGCAAGAGACCATGTATCCAAATGCAAAAAACACTGGGAGGTACCTACGCCGCAAGAGACTGTTTTCAAAGATACCGGAAGGTAAAGTGTTGATCGAATTGAACTGAACTAGCAGTTTCCTGTATGTGTGTGTGTGTGATTTGTTTGGACAAAGTATATTGTTTATTGTCAGATTGATGAACTTGTTTCATGATTATCACCTCATGTTTTCTTTTGTGACTCGGTAGTAGGATTAACAATGCCTCTGACTATTTGGCAGTGGGAGCTGAGCGAGGGTCTATAGGTTGTTCCTTCTGATTTGGTGGTCTCAGTGCCCCTGCGAAGAGATTCTGAAGCTCCAATTTTTCTATGGTTTACAAGATTGCATTCAAATGACACCCAGCAGTATCAAGACATATTTGGTATATGATGATTGTCAGAATGTTATTTTGAGTTATACCAAATCTACAATGTGAAGCAAGTCATCCACCCCCGCTGCCCTTGATTCGTCGTCATATTCGACATCCCTTAGGCCTGCAATGGCGGCAAAATTTGAGGCTGACAAGCGAGCCAAGGTTCGTGGCAGTGTTGTGTGGTGTGGTGGAAGCTGCTGGATCTAAATTTGCCAAAGGAATCCAAAGGATTTGTCAGAACCTCACAGATTAATATAGATTACACGTACAGACATACAGAGTATGATGTTTCGTTCATAAGGTGCTGGGAACTTCTTATCAAATTGGATTTTGAAGCGGTGGCATGGTTAGTTTAGTGTCATTTGCTGTAGTATGGATTAGTATGGTGCCATTTATTTTGAAATATTGTGAATATGCATTTCCCGACAGAGTGAACTGATGATGTTCAACATGTATCAACTTCATATCTTCTCTGGCACTATGCAAAAATAAAAGATTAGCAAGGCAAAGCCGGCCTGGAATGTTTCTTCTGAGCTTCGAAATAGCGAACAGCAGTGGAACAATTGAGATTCAATTATCGCCAGGACGAAGCTGCAGCCATGCTGAAATGGCAGACAGCACGAAATGCCAGCCAACGCATTACAAGGCAACTTTTCAGGGATGGGAGCCTGGCAACATTGCACTATGTAGTTATGGAATGGTATGGAAAGATGGAGCTTTGGTAGTGCAGCGATTCTGAGTCTCATTTTATTTGAGACCTCCGATGCTCTAAAAAGTGTAAGTTTGGCATATGACTGATCAATCTGATCGTTTCAGGATTGAAGAGTCTTTCAGTTGCAAGCCTCGTAGACTCTGCCCCAGGCTCAATGTCTTGCGCGCCAGGGGCCCCCAGAGCGGGTGGACTGGAAGGATCAGTGAGAAAGCAATGAGTTCTATTTGGTTTCGTGGACCTTGTCCACACCATTTTGAAACTGTTCATTTCAACCCTCAACGGGACCTGTTTTCTCTTAGTGCAGATCTTACAGTACCACATTCGGTGCCTAGAGTTACCCTAGAAATCCCTATCAGGTTGTATAAGATATATAAGATTGTGATAGAGGGATAGATTCGAAATGATTTACCCTAGGTTGCTGACATCGCAGTTCCAAGTGTTTTCGCTATTGGATGTTCCATGCTTTAATTTACTGTCAAGTGCTTGGGAGACCGAGTCTGTTGTGAAAACACATGTCCATACATTTCCATCATATGGTGAGCTCCTTCGATATCTTCCATCCTATGGTTGCCATGTGGTTCCCATTTGAGCCAGGACACAGTCTCCAAGTCGCTGCTAACCGCCATGCAGACCACTTTGGATCCACTGAAGCTGGGGGACGCAAAGCGCAGCTGGGGTGGTCATGGTTTCATGAGGTTCGCTACAATTCATCACAAACAAAGCTTGTGATATGAGGTTTGGATGGGGGGTTAGAAGTTTCTTTAAGTGCATTTGGGCCACTCAGACCAGACCAGTTTTGGCACATCACTGAAGCCTGGGGAGGCGAACACGGACAACGCTGACATGTTCTTAGCGGCTCCAAACATGACAAGACCATTACAAGACCCAGGTTCACCAACAACGCCTACGAGATTACCATTGGCAAGACCACAAATTTAACATCAGTGTGCGAGGCCCCAGGTTTGCTGATCAGGACATTGTCATGGCCTATCTTTGGTCGCTGTTTTCCGACTATGTTCTGATAAATTGAAGTTAAAATTGAATATGTTACCTGAAGGACAGCATCTGGATATATCCTTTTGCTACTGGAATATGGGTTTGGTTTTTTACAGCAGGGTTCCCCATTAAAACTTAAGCTTGGCACTTGCCGCTGCAAGCGCTTCATCTGACACGTTGCACATGTTATTTGAGGAGACCCCTTTGAGAACTCACCACGCCAAGGAATCCGGCCTTTGCCTATCCTGCAGCATTTCAAGTGCCACCAGACAGTGGCTGGGCAAAAGTGATCGAAAGTGTGCAAAATCATGGGAGAGCATTGGATGGCATGGGAGATGTTGGGAGGGCATCAAGGCTTGAGATTTGGCCAATGCGATGCAGCGAGCATTCCTGCTATTGGTTGCCTGTAGGTCCAGGTCATGACGGCTATGATGTCAACCAACTTGTACCGGATAATACCGGATAAGTGAAAGGCAGTGGAAGTGTATGTTCCAATGGCTCGTGGCTTGAAAGATGTTCAGATGAAACTATATGCTACATCATGCTACTATATATATATAATATATATATATACTATATTATACTATATGATCTATATGGAGCTGAGGTCGAGATTTCATCACCGCAACGAACCCGTTTACACGCTTCGCCTACCTGTACGTGGAGTAACTTGCCAAAGTGGACGCCATAACAAGCCATAGGAAGGTGGACGAAGGTGGACGAAGGTGGGATGGTGCCCTGCAAGGTGCCAGGTGCCAGGTGGTTGTCTCCAACAAACGAAGAGACTGAGAAAAGAATCGAAAACCGAAGAGAAAAGACTCGAATTACGCGTATTTGAACAATATATCTACATATATCTACATGATAAGTGATACGTTCGACTTACGAAACGCATTGTTTGGTATGCGAGGTGTTTAGTGGAATGAATTGAAATATTCACAATTGACACCAATTGACGATCCATCTGTGCAATCAAGGTACTTCAGGAATGTATACGATTGGTCGGACAGTCCGGAGCCCTGCAACCCTGTCCCTGCTAAATCCTGCTACTTATACCGCTCAGGCTACCTCTGGAAAGATAGAAAATAAAGAAGAAGGGAAGTACTTTTTGTTAAATCATTCCATGAAAAAGAAAAGGTAGTCAAGATATGGCAAAATAAATTCACTGCTGTTGCACTGATAGGTTTAAACCATTTCAAGCCACTGGGAGGCGCCTTTTGGTAGTGCCATTGTCATTGTTGCAAGCGGTATTTAGCACAGAGACATATTTGCCGAATTTGCCGAGGCAATCCGCTCTCGCCCCAGAATCAGCTGGTCACACTCTACGTGCTCAAGGCAGGTCGAGTGAAGGCTTCACATATTTGATATGTGCATAACCTTACTGTTGAATGCTCGAAAACGGATGAAAATTGCATATGTTTGCTCCATAAAGATCATGTCAACATTGTTTATGACAAATTGATTCATAGTGCCTTGAATTGCTGTTCTGGAAGCGCAAAAAGAGTGAGCCTGACGCTCTCCTAGTTCCTAGCGCCCCCCTAACTCTCAGGGTCTCATAGACAATAGTACATGAGGATTTCTTCAGGGGGTCAGACATTGACAATTGTTGATACATACACATTCTACATGTACAGATACTTAACATATATGACTGTACATAATACGTATATGTTCTATACATATATGTATATATATATATATATATATATATGTACATACATATACATATACCGCCAATATATATATATATACATAATTATACATACACATTTGTACGTATATGTATTTAAGATGACTTGACTACACATACATATGATCTTACCTATATCTATACATATGCACCACTTCACCATGAGCGCCGCGACAGGGCAGTACCTTAGAGTTGGATGAACTCACCTCCACGGAGTGGATTCGTGTCTTCGCAGATCGTTATCTTCTCACCAACGTGTCGCTGGCCTGTTGAAACTTCTCAGGGAGCATACATAAAATTGCATTACTGACAAGTATTATTTATATGTGTATATATATAATTATATATACATATATATATATATATACACGTATACATTTGTATAGACAAACATATATATTTATTGTCTGTATATATATATACACTGATTTATATTCGATTCTAGTCTTGAGGATCCACATGCTTCGCTACTTCGCACCCATTGGATCGCTTGATATCAAATTCTGTGTTGTGAGATATGGTACGTATGTATCAAGATCAGTTCCTGATGCTCTGGTGACGGCCATGAGAAAACCTTCAAGTTTCATGGAATATCATGGAATATCATGGAATGCATCCTATGTAATTCGTGTGAAATCCCGAAGGCTTTGCTGTGTCATGTTGCCACGGGTCACTACTGAGTCACTACTGTTCGATGCCAGTCGATTTGCCTTTGGTGGGATCGCTTTGCTCCTGGCACTGCTGGTGGCAAATGGTCTGAACCCAAGAAAGGGGCGCCTCATTGACTTCGATTGACTAGCTTGATGTCATGGTTAGAGCCAATAAATCGAAAAGATTCTAATAGGTTTAATATGGTTTAATGCATCGTCATCGACAGTTTGTCACAAAGAATGGAAGCTCCTTTCTTAGGCACATGTGTAATGTATATCTCAATCATTCACATTGGTTCTTAAGTGGTACATAGTGGTACCAGCATTCATAATGATGTGATTTGCTGCATGGCACATGACCAAAGTTTCTCCAGGTCTTCGCAGGGTCTGGTGAATGATGGCGTTGGATGCATCACGTACGGATGCCCAGTCCATGGCGCCATGGCGCTGTTTCTGGGGAACCTTGGAAATTGTAAGGACATCGCTAAGGTTTGGAAATTGTAAGCCTTGGGCACACCTCAGTACTTAGCTTACTTAGCCTCAAGCATTTTATGGGCAGAAAGCCTGATTCTTTTGCACAACAACATGGCTATGAGTCGATGAATCAAAAGAGCATTGACTGGCGCTGCCAAGTTGAATCATTTCCATCTGATGGTGGCGCCAAAACGTTGGTCTCTTTGGCTCCTTTGTTGGATTTGAATTCCAATCCACTCCTTTTTGCAGAGAGATCAACAAACCGTTTGCAGTTTTGGACCATTTGGACGGGCGACACCAGGTCGCACATCACGGGGGACTTCGGAGTTTTCATGGACGGCCGCGTGTTCAGTGGCTACGGTCTGGTGGAAGCTGCAACACAATGGGAGCGTGAGGTGCGGATCTGGTGATGGGGGGATCCCATGGAATACCATGGACCAGCAACCACAATCACCACAATCAACCAAAACCAGCCATCACCAGCCAAAATCAACCAAAATTGATCAAAGTGGACCAAAATCAACTAATTCAGTAAGAAGCGACAGGCAAAATGTGTCTGAACACTTCATTGATGGAGAGGTCATCATCCATTCATGGGATGCAAATTAAGTTGTGTTTTTTCTAGGAAACATGAGGAAGATGCTGCTTGTCTTCGGCTTGGTCGGGGAGCAAGTGTAACGGACCCCGAAGTGGAATAGGAGTTTCCTGTTTACACGTTGCATTGATGCTGCTGTGCATCGCCCCATAACGTGCATTGATTGTGACCAACAGGTTTGGGTCAGCAATTGCATTGGCTGCGGCGACGAAAGTAACTTGACCGTTGTAGCCGTCCGGAGCCTCAGGGCACGACTTGGAACCAGAATTGTCCCCAGAATCCACAGTGGGTACTCATCGTGGGCAGGGACATGCAGGGACTAGCCTATTGCGAATATTGCCATTACCTCCATGTTTAGAAAGTGACTTCACACACATCTTCGGCTGTGATATTACAGATAATTTTACAATTTTACATAGTTTTACATTAGATCTTGAGCTGTTCAGCTTCGTACGAAATGTACTGCTGCAGGGGAGTGGACCACCACTCAGGTCCTAGGTATGCTGCTCTTTGCCCTGATCCTCTTGATCCTGTTGACCTACACCCTGGACGAGTGCGCCACTTTTTCCATGGCTCAATAGTCACATAAGTCTTATACTGATGCTGGAAATACATAAAATTAATGTGAGATGTCTAAAGCGTATATGAAAGCACCTAGAGTGGCAGGATCCCAAAAAATGACAAAAATCTTCACAGCTTCACGATTGAGTCCTTTGCCGCAGGTCACAGCGCACGCAGCTGGCGCAAAACAAGGCACCGGAGACTGCTGTTTGGTCAGCTGTTTGGGTCCTGGGTATGGAAGATGATGGGGCTAAGCCCAGGTTGCAATCCAAAGGATCCAGGGATTGCAGGGATGTTTGATGTCACTGATGTCAAAAATCCAAAAGGTGAGAGAGAGAGAGAGAGAGAAAGAGACAGAATTATAGTGACCACAGGGCGGCACCGCATAGCGTAGTGTCCCCTCGAGGCCCAAGTCACATTTAAATTGAAAGCAAAAACGTAGTGAAGGAAACAAAGTGACCATATCGTTAAATCCAAAAGGTTGCAGCTGCTAAGTCCTGATGAACTTGTGAAATGACTGAGCAGGACTCACCACATCAAATTGGATCAGCCATGATCAGCCCCACTTTCTCTCCAGACCCTTAGCAGGGAATGGCTCTGGAGGTGAAATCACGCTACTACTATGATGGCAACGGTATCACATCGTTGGGAGACTCAACCATCATTCTTTGATGGTGGTGGAAGCTGAGCCTAGTTGACAAGTGAGCGCTGGCACCAAGAGTAGACTGCCTGCGGCATGTCGCTGTAATTCTTTCCAGTGTTTCACTTTGCCTTCAGAAACAATGTTGTTGAGGTCTAAGATGCAAGCAAAGTCCAGGATGCATTCCGATATATTTATTTTGTGTTGGAGTCCTGTTGCTTCTGTATAAATTGTGAGATGACCTTCTGGAATTTTCTCAAGACCCATTCTTTCTGGTTGGGGATAGATCAGAAAATTGCCAACCAGGCAGCAACACTGCGTAGACTATATTGATACGGGTTTGACTTTTGAAATGTGGGTTTTTGTTCGAAGGGTTTGGGCAGCAGATTCACAGCCGCCCAGCCTGGCTAAGGCCCTTGAGCATCGATGATCCGATTGCCTATCAGTTCTCGGAAGGCCTGAAAAGCTGTAGAAGCATGTACTCAGTACTCATAATGCACCATAATACTCATACAGATACATGTTTGGATGGATGTATCATGATGTATCTCAGTATCTCTGTATCAGGTCTACCTCATGGGTGAGCAGTTGTTTTACGATATGGCCTAAATACATCTAATTACCGCATGGTTCATTCTTCGTCTTAGGCTAAAGCTGTTGAATTTCCCCGAAAGGTTTCTTTCCTGAAGCGACATCAATGATGAAACCAAGCTACGCCAGGCCCCTTGCTGATGCTGTGGATCGGCACTTTGTGGAAGGTCGTCAGCTGCCCCAGGGTTTCTCTTGAGAGACGCGCTGTGAGTGGCACTGGTCCTCGCATGTAGCCCATCTCACCGAGGCAAAACGTGATCATGCGTTGCTGAGCACCATGTTCTATCACGAGACATTTACCAGGCCTGGTGCTTCAAGGTCACAGTCATTTTGGATGGCTCTGCCAGGTGTTGAGTTGAAAATCCGGGGAAATAACAAAAAATAATGACTAATGATATGCATCATTTCCTCTAAAAGTGAGATGTTAAGGTATGAATAAAGAATAAAGTTACTGTACTTGTTGGCTGTTGGTCCAACCATCAGGACTCGTTGAACACACTTGACATGAGATGACACTACTGTATGACTTCAGTATATGTTCAGTATATTTTATAATGTGCCAGGCCTCAAAGGTTGCAGTGCTTCATTGCACTCTTGACTGGGCTTTTGGCCGTGAACGCTGTACCTGAGCCCAGCTAGCGACTGGAAGGGTTGCAAAGTTATGGGTCAAAATAGTCAAAATCCAATCACCCACTGCGTTTGAAAAAACCCAACCCTTAAGGGCCTGAGGGTTCTGGGCGGTCCAGTGCCAAATACCAAGGCAGTACACAGCCATCCTGGAAATATCCAAGAAGCTCAGGAGATGGTCGAAACAAAACACGGCGACAGCTGCGACAGATTCCCTCTGCCGGGCGAAAGTGTAGTTTTCAGTCTGCCAAGTCTGTTTTCAGTCTCTTGCTATGGCTACCAGATCCCAGACACAATGAGTAGGGAGTAGCAATGAGCAATCTTCATGGCCATGGCAGCCAAGATTGGCAGCATCCTAGGTTGCAGCACTGCTGAATCTCCAAAACCCTTTGGACAACCCTTTCCATTGCCTTTCCATCCAGGAGTATGTAATTACTGGCCTCCTTTCTGGCCTCCTTGTCTTTCCCATCTTCTGTGGCCTTGTGATGATGTTTGGACGCTCAAAGACTGTGACATGCCGACGGTAGAGGCGGACGTGGATGAAGTCATTCCTTTGTTGTTTTGTGCTAAGGCCATTCTTACTAGCGTGATTAGGTTAACTTATTGTTTCACTGTATTAAAACACAGCTTCGCACCCAGGACTGAGAGTTGGAGAGAGGTGAATAAGGTTTGTATGCTTGGATATGCAGTGGGACTTGTATGTTCGTTTCATCATGTTCCCCATCTCAAACGTGTATGCGTGCAGAAAGGGGTGTGATCAGTCGCTCGCTGAATGGTTTACGGAATCCCAGGCTTTCATGCTGTGAATCCCAGGCTGTGCTTCCGGCTTTGAGGTTCAACCTGCGACCAGCACAGGTTAAGAAACGGCTCATCAAGCGAGTCGGATTGCCTGGGGGGGTCAGTCGCGGAACTGCTTCGTGGAGAAATCCTCGTCAAGTTCAAAGATGTGCAAACATGTTTTTGAAAATTCAACTTCTTTTATCATGTTTTATACATGTTTATACTGTGTTATCTACATGTAAACCTTCCCGGTTTTTGTTTGTGCCTCTGAGGCCTACTCCACAAAAGAGATCGACAAGCTAAACGAACAGAGACAGCGCTTGGCAAATCAGTCGCACGCGGCTCAGGGCAAAGGTGAGACACCAGCAGAACGGCAAAGCATGTTGTCTTCGCCCATGGATGTCTCATTCACCATGGTCGCCTTCGGAATGTGAATGTCAAATGAATGATTATCTGATTGGTGGGGTTAAAGTAAGGAATAATATTTCTTTGAAGGTCAAAGTAGGCGGTGAAGGGCTCTCAAGACTGACAGAGCGCATGGCATGGGATTTAAAACTGATCTGACTGATCTGACTGATCTGACTGATCTGTGACTAGAGTTGTACCAAAGGAAGAGGCATCACTCTGTGCAGATCATCGGTGATCCCAAGTGATTTGCCGTTGACATTCACTGGTCAGGACTATGCTTCCACCTCCTGGCTACATGGTCTGAAGATCTCAGTGGAATGGGGACGACCTCCCAACTGTCATGGTGAGTAGTGACTGAGTAATGTGTTCCTGTGATGTTTGGATAGAAAACTCCACACACCAAGCCTCCAGGCGTCACCTCAACGAGAGTTCTGTGCGAATTGATGTTTTGTCCAAGGCGACCCCACCACCAGTGAGTGGAACTCCTGGCAACACCACCTTGTTGAGCTTGTTCGGGATCCTAGTGATTCTAGTGTGCATTGCTACGTATCCAGTTTGGAAAGGCCCTTTGCACAGCAAACATCAGCAAACCATGTCCATCCTTTTCCATCCTTTTCCATGTATTTTCGCCCGGAGACCAAGCTATTCATTCAGAAAAATTTTCAGAGGCTATCAACTCCATCCAGCTTGTTTGCATTTCTTGCAGGTTTGCATCAAACCAAAAAGATATGTGGCCTTCGATGCATGTAAAAGCTGGCAAAGATGGTTTCATTTGCATCCCTTCTCGCATGTTTTTAGTCCCCGGTGCACCAAAGAATTACTTATTGTTATCTTGTAGAAATACCGAGACATTGAAAATTGTCTCATGTTCATCCGCAAAAAGTCCCATGACACGATGACACATGCCTGGCCCCCTGATATGCCTACATTAAATATCATTATGTAAATATCATCAAATGTCACTAAATGTCATAGACGGATCTTATGTTTCTTGATGTTTCTTGATTTCTTCGAGTTGCTGCCGTAAGGCCCGCCCCTCTTCCGCTACCAGTGCTGCCGCCTGGTATGGTTGGAACGTCTGGGTCCCAGGAGATGCGTTCCACTGCGAGTCATTGGTCAGGAGACCATCGAAGACCCTGAGTGCCAAAGTTTTTAGTTTTGGGCCACGCCTGTTCTTAATTCCATTTGTTATTTTTGTTTGGGTCTTTTTGGCAAGATGCTTTGAGAAAAAACAGAATGTACATGAGCTTCCGGGCCATCTATGATTGAAAATCAAACATTTGTGTGGACTTCCACGAGAGGCAGTCACTTTCCTTTAATTGCTTAATTGTTGGGGGAGGACCTAAGACTCCAACGATGTTCCTTTACGATTAGCCAAGTGCTTGCCAGGTGATTCATGTTCACTCATATTTATTGTATGCTTTGCGCTCTTTACCCGTTTGGCATGCCAGTAGTTGAAGCAAAGTGGCCAACCAAATTTGGGTTGTCATAGAGGCTATGACTACCCATGTGTTTTCAGGTGTTTTGCCCCAGCATGCATCAATGCTGTCCCAGGCATCAGCAATTGCAGTTGCCACCAGCTGTGCCCGGCCTTGGAGCAAACTTGGCGCTACCAGCGGTTCCCGGGTTACTGGGCGGCAACTTCTAAGTGCAGCAGGGTGGATGTTGAAAAAGATCCAGGTATGAAGCAAGTTCGGCACTGCTGTTGCACATTCTGATCATGAGAAAAATCCAAGCAATAGCTCAGCAATTTGGCACAGTAGGATGAGAGTGTGCACTACATGGAGATGCGTAGAGTGAGCCTTTTGAAAGTCATTGCTCTTTTTGCTCTTTCCTTTTTGTTTTAGATTTTAGATGTTTTGCGATGCTAGTTGTGAATCTTGGATTGCCAGACTTTCCAAACCTTGCTGTTACCAGTGACACGAATCAGTATGCCACCTACTGCCAGTATTTAGAACCTTCGCTGAGGATGTCTGGACGCATGCCCCTGCCACCGCCGCCAAAGTATCCTCCGCCGCCAAAGAATGTCCGGGACGTCAGAGACCACTGGTGTCCTCATCTCACTGGCGATTTCGTTAGAAATTGCGTGCACCGCTATGTGATAGCAGCAGAACCTTACTGGTATTTGCTGCCTTTAAGGCAGCAAATACGAATATGATTCATAATGATCAAATGTCTGTGTGCCGCTGAATCCGAAATTTCCGCTATGCTGTTTGCAGAGCCCGTTATACCGGTGTTTCATGAAATGTCATGGCTTGAATTTGTCCCATGTCGCCGCCTTTTGCCCGGGTGTGTCCCGTTATTGACACCACAAACCTTCAGCTCTATTTGGACCTCTCCCCAGCATTCGTTGCTGGGTTCCATGTTTCTTCGACCCTTTTCAGTGTTGAAGCTACAGTACCTTCCAGCCGTGAGTTTCCAGAGATTCATGTTTTTTGCTTGCTACTGTAGTGAGTCTCCTAAAGACTTGGTTTGAATTGATCCTAAACCGTAGGTAAAAGTCCACTATCAAGGTTGTTTGTAGATGTTGGCCCGTTTTAACAAAGAGATCTTCTCAAAAAAAAATGCTGCCTTTGGATATGTTTGGACAAGGCTAGTACTGCCACTCCGGCGGGAATGTTGTGTGGGCCTGAGGATTCATGAGGATGATCGACATTTGAAACAGAAACTGGCAAAGGTCGGCAGCAGTCGGCAGCAACCAAGGCCTCCTTTGAGCTGGCCAACTACTGGGCCTCCACCCACACCATTCCCGCTTCTGCAGGTTTCACTGGGCCGTTTTCCATCCCGTCACCTGATGTCACCTGATGTCACCTGTGCCTTTTCTCGACTTCATCCCCTTGCAGCATCTTGCAGCTACATATATAATTGAAATTTGTTGGACATTCTCACAGAAGGACCACAGATGGCTTTTCCAGAATTCAGCAGTTTCTACATGTTTCTACTGGTAGAAGTGGCTCAGACTCAGTGTGCGCCCATTTGCAGAACCCGCGAGGATGCTTCCATGGGCGGAACTTCACAGCTACCTATGCGCTCGCACTCGGCTCAGGATGTCAGAAATGGTCCGGAGTTGTGGTGGCATCACATTGGTTCCTGTATACCACTGGGATATTCGGGAATGGTGGAAGATGACAAATAGTTGGCTACAGGGATGGTTCATTCTTGTTTGATACTACCTATGATATTTATTTGTTATCATAATGATTAGGTTTACAGAATAATAGTAATTGTTGTTGTTTACTTGTGATTTGTTTTATTCACCAATAATGGCTTATTAATTAGTGGGTTATTCTTAATAATTATTAGTAAACCCAATGATAATCTGCTGATCGAGGCTTCCAGGCACTGGAGAAGCGCCAGACTCGTTGGGGACCTCGTGGGAGGGAGCTCCCAGGAGCTACTAAGAGATACTAAGAGTACTTCGGGTTTCCCAATTTACATGTTAATCTCAGGGTCATGGGCAAAACCGGGATTGAGTGCTTCAAGAGATTTCAAAAGGCAATAGATATGAGATATTATGAGATCATTTTGCTGTGACGTCCGGATTCAAGCTTCCATTCACAAAGCATTCCTGTGTGGATTCCCTTTGCGCTAAGGTACATGGCTGACCACGAGATGCATGCGTTGCCAGACCCACATGTCTTGGAGGACGCGAAGCACACCATGGCGTTGAGAGCCCAGAACTACGATCCCATATATCCTGATCCTATATGATCCTATATGATCGTTGATGGGATTTTGTCAGAATGGGAGGCCTGGAATCATCCAGAATCCATAAACATCCATTTGCAAAGATGTGACCTGTGAGTCATGGTTCCTGCTTGGCCAATGCAAAGAGCGACATGCATTGCCAAAGCCTAGGCCTGAGCTTCCCGGCTCCATTGGACGGGGTCCACCCGGGCAAGAGCCCTATTGAACAGGGAGAAATGGAGACATGACTTGACAGATGGTTTGTTTGTTTCTGACTCTGAATGGCTGAATAGCGTTTCTTTATCATCATACTTGTAATCACCACCACCATCACCATCATGTTTTTGTATTATGATCATCAGCATCGGCATCAGCAGCATCATTGTACGAAAGCAGGTTGTGCACATGAGCACATTATGTCGTGAAGTCATGCTGAAGTAGTACTCTCTGTGAGGATGTAGAGTTTCCTATCGCTCAGAGTTCTACAGCATTTCAAGTGCTGCTCACTTCCACCAAACCTAAACAAATTCCAGGCTCTTGTTGTCTTTGAAGTTCGCAGTCATCGACCTTGCCATCAAATGGCTTTACTGTAGAGTTTACCAACACGGATGAAGGACTGCAAACAATTGTTTTGTCACTTGCTTCATCTAGGCTTGTGGCTCCTTGTAGACACCGCACAAGAGTCATTTGCATTTATATAAAATCATAAAGATGTCGTACTTGTACGTGATGTGTAAAGATTGCAGACAGAGCCAGAGAGCGCTAGCTACCAAAGACCAAAGTGGTGCTGTCAAGGGCTCCTTTTTAGTTCTGTTCCGGACACGTGCCGTACATTGCGGTCGGCTTGCTCCAAGGCCCGGCTTCGGAACCCCAGGTGGAAGTGGAACGCCGTCCGGAACTCAGTGGTGGTACATGGCTCATCATGGCTCCGTATCTAGTGTAGGCGAGTCAGCGGTTCAAACAGTCAAGGAAATTGGCATCAAACTCCAAAGGGGGAGGATTCTCGTTTGTTTCACGGCTTTGATGAGTGAATATCTTGTCCATTAATATCTTGGTTCCAATACTTAGGAAGACAGGCACTCCAAGGTCATTTGGTCCGCTGCAGCCTGAGTTCGAAACATTTTCGCAGAACATCGGCAGTGAGACAGATTGCATGAGATCGCTAGTCAGCTGCAGTCAGCTAGTCCTGTTAGATTTTGGATGATGAGGTCACAGCCTGGCACTCCGTCAAATCGCGGTCCAGGGCCACCACTGCCGGGCATGCCTGGAGGTGGCTTTCCTGGCACACCAGGCGCAAGGGCTCTAGGACTCCAGAGTGCTACGTTGGGCTTGCCGTGGTCAGATCGAATATATGGGAGATATTGGAGATATCATGAATTCCCGCTTGAGAAAAACACACCGAATGAGTTGCAGAAACCCTATCATTTTTTGGGGAAACCCTAGGTGCAAACCCCAACCTTGCAATTTTCGCTCAGGCACCAGCCGGAATGCCTCACCCCGAAACCGCAGTGGTCCACCAAGTGCACGAGGACCTGGGCCACCACTGCCCATGGTCAAGACCTCAGACCTCAGACCTCGATCTGTGGATGTTCCATGATGTTCCAACATTTCAACTTTGATTTGGGGGGCCACCTTGGGTTCAGGTCCCAGCAGAGAACGGGCCAATGCCACTCTTTATCCGAGGGTCCGAAACCCAGTGGCGATTTGGACAGGACAAAATGATTGCACTCCTCTTCACTGGCCATCCCCGTGTTCCTTGGTACATTTATGTGAGTTTAATATCTTGCAAATTCTTGCAATATCTTCAGTGTTTGAGCGCTCCAATGAGATATTGGATAAATTGGATAAGATTAAGAAAGAATGTAAGTTATAGCATGTTGTAGCTCAAAAACAGCTCCTAGAAATGCCCGTTCCAACCTGCTGGAATCATGTCGGTCGACACAGGCAGCCTCCACCGCAGCTGCCAAGCCCTTTCCAGGGTCCACCAGGTGGTGTCCCAGCAGGTGGTCCACCCCCTGGACCTCCAGGGGGATTCCAGGCCCAGTTGGGTACCAAACATTACCACAGATTTTCACAGATTTCTTCACAGATGTTCACATTAAGTTCTAGTTTTTTTCGCATTTTTTGGCCAACGAGTCTCGGTCTTCGAGATTCAGGTAGTAGAGTCAAGATTGCAGTATGCTTCCTTGATTCCGAACTCCGCAAGAGCCTGTGAATCGAAGCTACATGGCCAGTAGCATAGAGATATTGGAGCTATGGTGGCTTTCTGTCTCCAGCCAGCAAAGTAGTAGGAAATCCACCAGTTGGGAGGAGGATAAGCACTGAGTAACACATAGATGCCAATGGATACCAATGGATGACCATTGTCTCCTGGTCATGTGGAGGCGATGGCACCTGCCTGGTCCTCAGTGCTCCGGGAGTGTTGCAAACGCCTGAAAAAGCAACTCTCGGCGATCTCGGCGAGTCGGCATTGCCTGTGGTTCGTTGTATTTCACCAGTTGTTTGTATCACAAACTGTTTTTACTGGGTGATCGGTAGGTAATCGTATTAATTTCGTGTTGAAACAGCATTTTGGAGTCGTTATTCGAGTCGTTATTCTCTCTGCAAATTGGGACCACTAACTGAGACCAACTGAGCATCGGTGCCTTTCAGAAATTTCACATCTGCAAACATCGAAACTCGATGGTGGTTGAGGCCGGAGGCGTTCCTATGGTGCCACCGGCACCACCACCTCCGCCAAGAGAGGACCAGCTCCGCCACCAGTGATTCCAGTGATCTCCAACACATCTGAAAGAAACATTTCAGTCATTCTTGGAACAAGCACCGATGGCAGGTTTAGAGCTGAGAGTGGAACGCAAATCACTTGGATCAGAAATACTCCTAGTATCTCATAGTCACAAACCCTCAATGTCGATATCCCACAATATCCCTCAATATCCCTCAATATGTTATCTTAAAAGGTGAGAGAAATTGAAACACCGGACACGACCATATAGAACAGCGCGTGATCTTTGCAGGACGATCAAGCCTTTGTGCGAAGGATTAGGATGACATACATGGACAAGGCCGGGGGACATGACTTAAAACTTCACCGAGTCAGTCTATGTCGGGTTCGTATGGGTTCGTATATTTTGATATAGTCTGCCATTCTCTGATCTCCGGCCAGTGTGAATTTTGTGAGCAGCCACCACCCACACGTGATGGAGCTGCTGTGTGGCCCCCTGAAAAGGAGGCAAAACTGATCTCCGGCCAATGCTGGTCATTTGATTGCGGCGCAGGTGACAAAAGATCATGATAAGCACGATCTCTTGGAAGACCTTGAGGACACCGGTCGAGACCGTTGCTTAGCCCAGGTTGACATGGGTTCACCGGCAGATACCGATGGAGTTTATGTGCCTAAACTGCTGATTAGACTGGAGGATAGGAGAGTCATTGAAGCAGCTTTGCCGAAGCAGCTCAGTCATTGGTCCTTTCAGCTAAGATCTCGCAGATCGTGTTGTCTCAGAAACTGACAGGAACTGGGCAAAGAAACTCCAGGCACTCCAAAATCATCACAGTTGATTGTGCCTTCGGAATCCTTCGGACGTAGACGGGTGTGGTGGCATGCCACAAAAATACAGATTTATTCTAGGATGGTTGTTTGCGCCCAAACAGATAAGATTTGAGCAAAGCTGCAGTGGCACTGTATACAGGATACAGGCTTATTTACTTGACTTTACTTAAAGATCTTACAGACCAGGAGACCCAACACTTTTACGAAAGCAAAAGATACATTGACAACTCCAAGAGCCACAGGGTGGGTCTATGACACCATGACCATCATGCCGTACTTAGCGTGGGAGTTCTCAGCCCGAAATAGTCGGAAAAAAGTTCGAGTTGAAGGTGGACAATCTTTGTGCTCTTACCGAGTCTGTAGATATTGAGTCAATGGTTGTAATTACTGATTGGAACCACCATCTTTGTGCAAAAAAAAACATAAAATACTAGAAGCTGATCAGCCTTGTCCCAAATGTGCCATCACAAGACGCAATCAGAAACAGTTGTGTAGTCAACACATGTCAACACTATGACGAAGCAATGTCATATTCTGATTTATGCAATAATTGAATAGGTATATATGGTTTACATACTGGCTTTATTCCCAGCGTAGTCGTTCCATGCATGTGTGGCATACGAACATGTCTGAAATATTAATCAACATTCACGCTTCTCCAAGGTCAAGCACATTTACGCTGGCGTCCATTTTCATCGTTTTGCAGCTGGATCCTTGGTGGTGGCAACTGTGTTAGAGTACTCTCATGACATGTCGTGAATGATATGTCTGAGCATGCAGGACTCAGCAGACTGTGCTTTTGGTAGGGGCACCTTGGTGGAGTTGATGGACCCCTCGATTCAACCAACATCAGGTACGGCATGAAATTCCAGACTTTCCAGGAGGAGATGTGGTGGAAGGGATCTTTGATAGGCCCAGGGCTGCTTGTGCTCAGCTGCTCGCCATGCCTAATCAGAAGGTTTTTCCTTGCGCCCAAAGAAGCTTGTTGGAGCAATGGCAAACCTTAGGGGTCCAACATGGTGCAACTTCGTTTGTGTTCAGCAAACACCCATATTACCAACATTTACCACCCGTATTACCAACTTGGGAATGCACGGTTCTTGTTCTCAAGCGGCTTCGCAGCTTTCTTGTCGGCAAGCTCTGAGAAGAAGAGAAAATCGACGAGAAGCGTTTTTGCAATGACAACAAAGGGAGTGATTTGGCATTGTTGGTTTTGATGCTTCGGGGATCAATTCTGAGACAGCAGATGGAACAAATGGCAGGTCTTGGACTTGTTCTGGGTATTCTGGACCTGGTGAGGGTCGTGATGATGTGCAGCCCTTAGCCCATCACAAGACACGACAATTGGAATCATCAAATGCAATCGCCTTGAGCTTGAGCAGCTCGACTGTCATCTTTGCCATTCCGAGCAAACTAGACGATCAGCCGGATCAAGGAGTAAGGACAATCCTATTTGTTCATTTTTTTTCTAGCTAGAAGAAAACGGACGTGACACTTTGCCGCGTGTTTTGAGACTATTTACAGTATATACTCGTAGAGGGTTTTATCATGTTTTGTCATGTTATGAATATCATTGAAAACATACACCGTGTTTGCCATGTTATTTGCGCCAACCTGCAAGGACACTGGTGGAGCTGCGAAAGTACGAGAATCGTCGCAAGGCCAAAGATGGCCACTTCCTTCCAAGGCACAGACGGAACCGAAGATTTGACAGATTATGTGACAGGTTCCTACCATTTTGACATCCATTTTGAGATCCATCGTGTTCCAGAGTAATTGACTGTTTTGCTTCATGTTCAATGTTTTCTTTTGAGATCAAGACTGCCACTAAAACTGGGTCAGTTGCAGGAAGATTCGCAGGGAGAACGACAAAGACTTCCAACCAGCTCCACCACCGCGTCTTTGGAAGCAGGTGCTCACATCTGTGCGGCATGATGTGTTTGTAGACTTTCCATAACTTTCCACACCTTCCCACACCTTTATGATGTTCAAAGCCGCCCCACATTTGCAGCGAGGCAGTGGCAGCGCCGCCCATCCCCAAGGGCCCCGCCATCACAGCACCGCCACCGCGGCCGGCATTCCTACCGCCGAATGCTCCGCTGGCGCCACAGGCCTTGCCGCCCATGACGGGATGGACTGATGGTCATCAAATGTCATCAAGCCATATCAATCCATAGGGAGTTACCAGGGACCAGGCAGCAATGATTTCTCTGGATTCCCATGGGATGGAGACCATAGCTGCTATAGCGTGTATACCCATTTTATCCCATGTTTATCATTCTTTGATAGGGCACATACAGCAGAGTTGTTTGATGGGATTTTATGTTTTTTTGATAGGATTGAAGTCATATCCGATTCTTGCAAGGCCTTCTCGGTCTGAGTGGGAGCATTTTGAGGTTTCAAGACTCTAAAGGAGTTGCCGACTGAGCGTCACTGACCATCAAGCTAATTTGGTTTTGGAATTTCAGTCTGAAAACTACCCAACTCTCGCATGCTCTTTCCACCCTAAATAAATCTGAGCCATTAAAAATACCCTGGTTTATTGATTGCTATAGGGGATTATACTACCTGGCTTACTGGGGATTATGATAACCCATAGTAGGAAAACCTATCAACCAACTAGTATGATGGGATAGGGGAATTTTTAATGGCTCATCTAAAGTTCTGGATCCACCCATGAGCTGCCGCAGATCATGGCGGGCAAGGGTGGCCCCGGCAGCTCGACACCGCCACCGCCGCCACTACCGGCATCAGCCACTGCCAAGGCGTAGGGAGAGCCCAGCACAAGTTGCGAATTCATGGAGAATGTGAGAAAAGCTTAAAATGTCGAAATGTAGATCTGGAAAGGATTGGAAAGGTTTTGGCCCAAAGATGCCCAAAGATTTATCACCCTTGCCAATGCTAGGGATTTGGGAAGATTGGAAAACTGATGAAAACAGATGTACTTGGACTCGTTTTTAGAATTTATATATGTATATTTATGTTATTGAAAGGTCTTTGCAGACACTGGTGTGGGCATGGCTTGGATTTTGGATGACGATGACAGCCATGTTGAGCTCAGGTTACCCCCACCGCCTCCCTCGACAACACCTCCAAACTACAGTCGGCCGTGGGATGCCTCAGCCATGGCCCCACAAGGTGGTGCTACAGCTATAAGCCCAGCAAGTTGGCTCAAACCCCCCATTAACTTTAGACATATATATATAATTATATATATATTCTATATTATATATAATTATATATACAATATATATATATGTCCATCTATCCATCTATCTACGTATATTTGTTTTTTCTTTACCATAAGCCCTAGTTGGATAATCTTAGATACACGTATATATATATGTATATATATATATACACATCTGATACATCTACCATAAACCCTAGTCATTGGAGTTATAAACCAAAAGAGCAAAACGACCTGGGGCACCACTTAGCACCCTGTACAAAGCCATGGGTTTCGATGGGATGCGGATGCGTCCGAGGCCCAGCCGACCTGGCAGTGCCCAGTCCAAGGCCTCAAGGGTCTCCAAGGCGTCCTCTTTCAGGGCTCGGGACACTCAGTGCAGATGAGCCCAATTCAACGACGAGTTGATGAATGTGTCGCTAGGGGGCTGACGTTTGCCCGAAATCCACGGAATTCCATGCGGGACTGCAATCTGCTCTGTTGTTTCCGTGCGTGTTCGCACACTGCGAGCATGCAAATTATTGATATTACCTGCGTCTCATGGCATTTTTGGGCTTACCCAAGACGGTGCCAAAATCACCTTTTGAAGCGTATCTTGAAGATATCCTCCGTAATTTGCAGTGTTTCGAGCCGTTAACTGAGACCTCAGCAAACCGTAAGACTTTGAAAGAACACCAAAATAACCTAACCCTAAATAAACCCGAGACAAACCCTAAGCCAACCCTAAATCAACACTAAATAACCGTAAATAGACCCTAGTAAAACAACCGTGAGCAAACCCAGAAACAAACCCTAAAGAAAATCTAAACCGACCCTGAGCAAACCCTGACACAATCCAAACCGACCCTAAGCAAACCCTAAAACAATCTGAAATATATCCTGAACAAATCACAACGTAACTAAACCCCCATGAAACTTTGGGCGAACGTCCGCCCCTGCGGGGAATGTGTATATAATGTTTGTTTATATAATGGTGATTTATACAATATTTATTTATATAATGTTTATTTATACAATGTTTGTTTATATAATGTTTATTTGTATAATGTTTATCTATATAATGTTTATTTATATTATGTTTATTTGTGTTATGTTTATTTATGTTATGTGTTTATAATTATTATGGTTATTTATATTATTTGTATTTATGTTATGTTTATTTATGTTATGTTTATTTATGTTATGTGTTTATAATTATTATGTTTATTTATATTAATTGTATTTATGTTATGTTCATTTATGTTGTGTGTTTATAATGGTTGCCTATAATGTTTACACAATGTTTGTTTACATGATGTTTATATAATGTTTATATCATGTTGTCAATTTTGAGAGTGTTGAGATGCTACAAAAGCCCAAGGATTTAAGGATGTTTGATGACAGGCGGCATATAGGTGGGAACGGCTCCGCAGATCCCTGCAATATTGCCAGCAAGAAAAAACTATATGCGCACTGAAGCGACAGGACTGCTTTGATTCATCCTCTAAAATGTCTAAAAACGTAAAACGTCCTCCCGTTTCCTCAGTAAACAATCAAGTACGTAATATCGGAAGATGACGCCTGCATGTTTCACAGGCAGACAAAATTTTCAAATACAGTAGGTTTGGATCGGTAAATTGAGAAGAACCAAGGAATCAGACTTTTTGACTTGATTGCCATTGCCATTTGGTTTTAACATAGAGTTTCATTGATTGTCCTGTTAGACTCTTGGTTAGTACTTTATTCTGTTTGGGTTTACTTGGATCCATTTGCCGAGACGTTGCAACCAACTGCCACACTCAGGCTGTACATTTAGCGCAATCCATGGGGCGTGCTACTCAGTGCTAGTCCGGATGTCGGTCAGAACGCAGGGTGGCGTGAGTACAATGGCTTTACGTGACGCATGTGCTTGATCAAAGGATGCGATACTGAGCCAAGAATGAGCTGCAGACATGTTCCAAGTCAACAGTCGTCAACAGTCACAGTCCATAGATTGTTTGAATGTTTTGTGATGGTAAGAACTTTGTGGTGGAAGCAATGTATGCTACTCCAATCACTCTGCAGGTGTGACGTTGTATCCAAACCAAGGACTTGAAGTGCCCTGATTCCATGAATCCGAAGCGTGCATGCAGTGCCAACAGAAGATGCACCAATTTTAGGAAGCTGCAGCATTCCAGCACACAAAGACCAAGATCACAAGGTAGCTCCAGGTAGCTCTTCAGCCTTGTAACATTTTGTAACGCTATAACAGTTACAACATCTTATAACCTAGAGCTTCCATGCCACCGAGCGTTGCATCTGAGGTTTATGATGGTTTGTTGGTGTTCTGTAACTAAGAGGTCAACCCAAGTTAGGAATCTCCCCTCCATTGGCGCGTGAAGCCTTCATATTTGAAGGCTCAGTACCGGTAGGTCCAGTAGGTGGTGACGAGGCCAAAGATCATTCCAAGTTCGATCCGTTCAAACAGCTTGATGGATGAAGATGGTCATGCGGTAGACGCTTGGATTGGCCTACTGAGCCTACTGTGTCTTCATAACAGTAACATGGGTCAACTGAAGCTTCCAAGACTGAGAGTGCAGCGGCAGGGGATGGTGCGGACGGGTGTTCATTGCGCGGTTCGCTTGATGTGTGGTGTGAAGGTACTGCAATTCAAGACCGGACATGAATCACGGACAAGCATCGACTTTGTTCCTCCATACATTGCAGTCCCATCCTCAAATATCCAATACTCCCCATAAGAGGACCCCTCAATGAATATATGCAATACTAAAAACATCTAAATACTAAAGCTTGGTTCTGGATGGTTTTGGTGCATAGAAAGTATTGAGTAGTATTTGGGGAAAGGGATTATCAAAGACGAACCGGCAAGTGACAAGTCCTCAGCGCAGACACCCCACGTCAACCGAAAGCTGCGCTGAAGTCCTCTGCCGAGAGGCTTGCCAGGCGTGAAGGTGATCTGCCACCGGACGTGGATCGTCGGCGACCCTCGCTTTTTGAATTTTCGATAAAACCCCAATCTGAGAAGCTCCATCAACCAGCATCAACATACATGAGGTATGAGACATACTAGGAGATCATGACAAGATGTTCCAAAATTCTGAGTGAAAAAAAATATGAAAAGAGAGACGTCCATTATCCAACCGTCACAAGTAGAGCCAGTGGGAGCAAAAATTGGGACTGGCTTAGAGGATTCTTCTGTGTCGAAGACACAAGGAGTGGGTATAGTGCTCCAGCAAAGGCATCTAGTCGAGCACCGTTCCAAGAAAAAAAAAACAATATATTTTAATTAGTTTGTTTATAATTATTAATGTATTAATATCAAAAAAAAATGATATTATATTTATATTTTTCTTATAATCATTATTATTATACTAGGTACGGATGAGATAGGAGTTGTCGGAGGGTCCAGTTTTCTTGATTTCCCATCTCATGAGTAAAGTATTGTTTTTGCCCTTTGAAAGTGCCAAACTCCTATCTCATGTGGTTCTAGTAGTCATTTGAAGGATACCTGCATCAAGTTTTTACATTCCCACGGTG
>Ga0126342_10002536_pt1 | contig 28652 bp, 22 predicted proteins | sample Cyp1metagenome_FD_92528 | JGI IMG/M metagenome (GOLD analysis project Ga0126342, IMG submission 92528) | Coral microbial communities from Lord Howe Island, Old Settlement Bay, Australia - Cyphastrea 1 metagenome | ecosystem: Host-associated > Invertebrates > Cnidaria > Coral ... | reverse complement strand
GACGATTCACCGGAGGTTCTTGGGGAGATTGACCAGTTCATCAAGGCACATCCGCAGTGTGCGTGGAAAGTGGTTGGCATTTCGGTTCCTGGCAAAAGGACTGCTTCGGGGGTGTCGTACTACCGAAACGTAGCAGAGGCACTCTCAGCAATCCTTGAAGACTTCTGATCGTAATATAGCACAGTTGGCAAGCCTTGGAAACTTTTGCATTCTCATTTTGGTACATTCCGACTTTTGGCTCAAGTACTGCTAAAACAGTGCGCGTCTTCATTGTTACTGTGATTGGAGCTGTGTCATGGTAACAACAATGGTTGGTATACACCATCACATTATATCAAATTATATCAAATTATGGGTGGTGTCAATGGTTTAGTTTTTTTGCTAACCCATAGGATCCATGTGTGGTATATATGCTAACATTTGGGGTATATTGATGGTAAATGTTACCATATATATATATATATAGCATACATGGATCCTATGGGTAAGATTATATCACATCTTTTGGTTGCATCTTGATCGGGCCAGGTGGAGACAACTGCCCTCAGCGATGCGCATCTTCTGCTGGGCATTGAGTCGCATTCAGGATATGGGACCCGTGGTGAAAAACTTGGTGATGAAACTTTCAATGGATATAAAATAATAGGAAAAACCTAGGAAAACCATAGGAAAACCATAGGAAAACCATAGGAAAATGGTGATTTAGCCAGCAACAATGGAGATTTATAAAAACAATTGATGTGGGAAAAACAATACCATAAAGCACCCTGACTGGGAATGGTTTATACCACTTGCAAAAATGGTGATGACTGGGGGATTTTTTTTGTGACATGGTGTTACCCACATCACAATATTTCAATGGATTGGTTACGTTTAAGGGACAATACAGTTATGGCCATGGCCATTTATCAGTTATAAGTACTTATAACCCCATTTATAGAATGTATAATCCCATTTATAACCAGTTATAACTAATAAATGGCCATAACTGTATCAGCCGGAAACCATTGATTTTTCCATAAAGATCATGAGGTTTTCCGCTTAATTTGCCATTGAACCTTGTGGAGTTCACCGTGGATTTACCACCCGAAACGGTTTTTTTTCAGGGTTTAACTCACCAAGTTTACCCTCTGGTAATGACTAACATAGCTATTGAAAATGACCATTTATAGTGAGATTCGCCCATTGAAAATGGTGATTTTCCATAGCTATGTTAGTTTACCAGAGGGTAAACATGAAAAATAGGAGGTGAGTGAGTTTCGATGGTCTCAGTTTTGATCCGACCCAACAGAATCTTTGGATGGGAAAGGGGAAACCTTTTGAATAAACATGGAGATACCCTCTGGTACTTTAACATAGCTAATTATTGAAACTGACCATAGAAATAGTTGATTTACCCACTAAAAATTGTGATTTTCCATAGTTATGTAAACGTTTACCAGAGGGTAAATACTGTAATGCATCCAATGAAGATGGTTTGTGATTTCCAACGTTATGTTCCATCCTACTTGGCACGATGATTCTGAATGATTCTGACACTTGTTGTTTTGAAGTGGGTGGTTCAACCACCAGCCAGATATTTGGTATGTTCGTTCAGAAGTGGAGTCCAGGTTTCTGATGTTTCGGACTAGGTGAAGTGTACTTTTGACGTGTTCTTCCATGTCATTTTCCCTGGGGATATGGTTATGGTTATGGTTGCTGTTTGGTAAAACCATAGGAAAACCATAGGAAAATGGTGATTTAACCAGCAACAGTGGAGATTTATAGAATTCTGGTTGGTGGTTTGGAACATGGAATTTTATGACTTTCCATATATTGGGAATTTCATCATCCCAACTGACTTTCATATTTTTCAGAGGGGTAGGTATACCACCAACCAGTTGTTGGCTGATTGAACATGTCTAGCTTTGGTGACTTTGGTGATCAGACCAGCAAAGCTGGCTGGTTTTTGCTCATTTTTTTCCCCATGAAGTCATGTTGAATTCTAAATCCATGTGTTTGCAGCTGTTTTTTTTGGTACCCTCTGGTAATGACTAACAGTTTGCTATTGAAAATGACCATACAAATAGTTGATTTACACATTAAACATGTTGATTTTCCATGATTTTCCATAGTTGTGTTAGTTTATCAGAAGGTAATGGTTGCTACATTCTGAGTTTGAATCTCAGAAATCCAGCTGCTTTCCTTCGTGTTTCAACCATTGGAAACCAGCACTGGTGAGGACTGGAGCTGGTGATCAATGGCGGAGTTGAGAAGGTGCCATGACATGATGTGCCATGCTCACCCTGGGATTGGGTCAAGATCACTAGGATTCACCAAGTTTTGTTCATCCCCAAGGATAAGCCGTTCATCCCAAACTACTACGGACCATGTTTTGTTTAACTAAGTCATGAGGCTTTCCATAGTCATGAGGCTACCCAAGCGAGCGAGCGAAAAGGATGGTTTATTTCATGGAAATCCAGAAAATAAATGGAGAACTGGGGGTAGCACCATTTTTGGAAACCTCCATATATTACCCGGCCTGGTAAATGTTTACAGTTTGCGAACTGGAACATGGCCCAGTCGAAATACAGTAGTCGATTTACCCATTAACATGTTGATTTTCCATAGTTACGTTAGTTTACCAGAGGGTAATTTGTTGCCATATTTGCCACCAATTAATTACCAGAGGGTGATTTTCCATCTTTTTGTTTCCATCGTTTTTTTTTCCATCGTTTTTTGTTAACGTTGACCAGGCCGGGTAAGTCCCAATTCAAGATTGGTCAACTGGGCCTGGAGATTGGGTTAGATTTAAACAAAATGGTCAACCGGTCAACCATCAAAGATTCGGTGATCGCTTAATTGTTGGGTACATAAAACTATGGATTATGGCTTATGTCACCGGCACCGGTAAGGTTAAAAGCCAACAGAATGGTGATTTAATGGTGATTAACCCTCTGGCAATGGAATATTAATTATTGGTTGGTGGTTTGGAACATGAATGGATTGTGACTTTCCATATATTATATATTGGGAACAATAATCATCCCAACTGACGAACTCATATTTTTCGGAGGGGTAGGTATACCACCAACCAGATTATGTATAAGCTGTATGAGTTAAACATTTGACGATATAGTACTCATTGATGCATATCGGCCACATGTGAGGTTTTCTGCGAGAACAACTGGTAGGGATAGATTCATGAATGGATCCCTATGACTTGACCCTTCCCACAGAGAGCTTCGAACTGGTTAGATAAATTGGAAATCATTCATATAAGTGATGTGTTTTTCTTTGTTTTAATATAAACCATACCATTTTGTGTTTTTCTTTGGTTTTGGGCCTTGTTTTGAGAATTAGAATGAATTTGACCAGGAATTCTTGGTGGTTGAATTGAATCCGCTGGCCAAAATGACCATGTTCCAGAATGATTCAATCACAGATTTCTCTGATTTTTAGTAACCTGTTTTCATTGCTGCGCTTAAACATGCCATTTTTCCCATTCATTCATGACCATTTTGTGCTGATTTTGTAGCTATTCGCTGAGTTCACATGTTTTCATGGGTTATCCCATGACATCCCATCAAAACCTCCCATATTTTTGATGGTTAAATCCTCATTTTTCTTGATGAAATGGTGAAAAAAAATCCATGAAGTTCATCATTTCTGGATGGTTTTTTAATCCCATGAAAATATATGAAAATCCCATGAAAATCACCATTGGATTGTCGTTATAATCCCATGATTCAATCCGATGAAATCACCATTTTCTGTCGGTTCAAACACCATCAAACACCACGGTTTCCACGGCCTTTCGTCGTTGAGGCCTCCTGCCTCCGCTGGGTCCGCAGCGCTCCAGGCTCTGCGACGGCGGAGGCCTGGAGCATTAGGCGGGGTCAAGTTACTGGGGGGAAATCAGCTGCAGACATGAATCATTAATAATGTTTAATGATTATTAATGATTATGAATGGTTATTAATGATGGATATTAATGATGGATATTAATGATGGTTCTTGTGGGTTTACATATATCTGGGTAAATTATAACGACGTCACTGTTCTCCCTTACTGGAATCATGGTTAATAAGGGAAATCATCCCCAAATGGCCGCAAGATTCAGGTTTGTAAAATATTATAATTTACCCAGGACCATTGTAATCACATTTTTCATGGATATCAGCTCCAATCAGTTATTGGCATACCATTGTTGTAATAACAGTAATTAATAACGATAATATCTATTACATAGCTGGTTGGTGGTTTGGAACATGAATTTTATTTGTCATGGGATAATCTTTCCCAGTGACTACAGTAATATCTTTCAAGATAGTTAAAACCACCAACCAGTATTTATTATCATGTTTTACTGCTAAATTGTGGTAATACATTGTTATTTTAAAGTACATCTAAATTAGATCAAATTGGTATTTACAGTGATTTGATCTACTGTAATTTAGATGTAGTTTAAGCTGAAATAACTATTTGTTTATCTATGTTTATCAACAAAAATGGATGGAGGCTTCGCCCAACTAATCACCAGATCACCAGATCACCAGGCAACGTGGCGTTTCGCTGGTAGTGCTGGATAAGTTGCAAAGATGGATGATAAACATTGATACATTTACAGTAATTGTCATGTAATTATTGTAATTGACATGCATTTGTTTAAGTTGAACACAATTGTGATTTTGTACAAAACAATTGACATTACATTTATTTAATTTACACGCATTATTGTAATTTCATGTAATCATTGTAATTATTTGTACAAGCTGAAATAAATATTTACTATATGTGTAATGATTACATGAAATTTGCATATCTCACAATTATTTGTTGATGATCAATGATTACATGAAATTACAGTCATTGTAATCATGCAGTCATCAACAAATAGTTTTGAAATGATTATCATTAATCATCAACATGTATCATAATTATTACATAACATAGTTGTACTTAATAGATAATAGATTACATGATTATCTACAGTTGCGGCCAATTTATTAGTTATAACTGGTTACAAATGAGATTATACATTCTATAATAGGGTTATAAGTACTTATAACTGATAAATGGCCATAACTTAAAATGTGTTCGTCACGATTTCATCCACTTGTCCTCTAGACGGAACTTGGCCATCCAGCAGGCGCGAGATCATGTGCATCCCACGTGACGTGGCCATGGTGAGCGATGGGGAAGGCGCGGGAACCCTGCGGCGCGGCGATGTTTGATGAAAGGCAGGATACCCAAGAAACACTGGGATGATAAGGATTACTGATTAATGATTATATGATATGTGGGATTAATATGGATTCATATGGATGATTGTTCAATATGTTTTCCATTTTATATTAATGGTTTTTATACTGGGAAACTATGTGGGATTTTACCATGAACAACTAGGATCAGCTACCCGTTGCTACCCCGGTGATACCTTCTAAATCCATCCATTGGCCTGCTTACCATCCAACTTACTTAATCCATCCTTTGCCGTCATGATAAGTAAGTTGGATCGTAAGTGTAAGTATCCCAATCCTTATGTAAATCTTGGATTTGGGATATCTTCGGAAATTGCATCGCTATAGTTTTTCATATGTGGCAGTCAAATCCGAATAAATTGTCCCACTTCTGCGACGGCAACATGTCAGGCGGCACGTGGATGAGGTTCTCTTTGTTCGTAGGCAGAGTTGGGCGGGGAGAGGTGAGGTGGCGGAAATATTGGGTCTGACGAATGGTTATTGAACTGGGTAATTAATTGGTGGCAAATATGGTAACAAATTACCCCCGTGGTAAACATACAAAAAAACTATGGGAAATCACCATGCGTTTAATGGGTAAATCCACTATTTCTCTATTTCTATGGCCATTTTCAATAGCAAACTGTTAGTTTACCAGAGGGTAACTGGGGGGATTAATAGTTGCGTTCAATTACCGGTATCCATCCAATGAATTCAATTTCAGAGGTACCCTCTGGTAATTCATAGCTATGGACACTGGCCCATTTACATATATCTGGGTAATTTTTTATCACGACCTCACTGTTCTCCCGAACCCTGGAATCATGGTTAGTATTGGAAAGCATCCCCAAATGGCCGCAAGATTCAGGTTAGTGAAATATTCAATGGGAATTTCAGGATCCTAAAATGGAGGTACTGTACCATATAAGGCCATATTTTGGGGGTATATCCCCTTACATAGGCCTTACATAGGCCTTATATATGGTAGGTACCTCCAATTCAGGTTCCTGAAATGGCCATTGAAATATTATTTCATCTACCCAGATACCTATTACACTTTCAGTGTTTTAGAGTAAAGCCTATTAAAAGGCGTATTTTTTTCCATAGCGTCGAATCCCCAGAGACTATCCACCTGGTTTTCTGAGGGATCCATGCATTGAAGCTGTTGTATGTTTTCTAAAACATGTGTCTTAGGCGCATAAGATTCTGGAAATATGATATCTGTGTATATATACATACATCGAGATAATATTCAAATAGAAATGACATAATGAATACATAATGCCTATATAGTATTGTTTTGGTTATCATCATTATCATTGTTGATATTATATTTATACCATATGTATTTACCAAACCACAACATATGTATCTATTTATATCTATCTCTATATGTACACATGTATGTGTATATACACTACATACATCTACATACATACCTTATTTTAAAACAATAAAAACATATCCCTTGTACCTTGTTTCTCAAGAAGTGTCTACCACCACGCCATCAGGTTCTGAAGAAGGTCTCATCATAGTGACGGACGGAGCACAATGGGGCAACTACCTTCCAGAGGTGCAGGGTGTCGGCGGCGAGACAACGATTTCCGGGGGAATTTCCCTGCAAAATTGGAGGTTTTACCAGCAAAATCTGGGTTTGTAGTTGATTTATGATAGGTAAAATTTTGTTTATAACTAGGTTAACTGTATTTAACGGGTTTATAGATTGGTATGATTGGTCATGAAATAGGTATAGTTATAATGGAGTTATGAACCAACTTGTAAACCAAGCGACAGTGAAACAAATCAATTCGGCGCGCAGCCACCGGAGAACCACGGTTAGTAGCAAGTCAGGGAGAAGCAGATGAAATGCACCATTTGTATATGGAACATCCTATATCCTTATATATATATATTTATTTATTTGCATATCCCATACATATATATATATATATATATATGTATTTACATGGGTTATACTTGGCTTATAAATCGCTTAGCCAATGAATCCCCAGTTGGCAACTGGATTCTAGAGGCAATGCTTCTTTTAAATGGTCCATCCTTAGTAGGTGACTCATGACTTTGATTCAACCATGGTTAGTTTACCCAGTCGTGTATGGGATACAGGCACTGAAAGATATGGTACATTCCGGTTCTGTGACAGATGTCCTTTTCCCATGGGTTTGTTTAGCACTTTAACAACAGGTAAATGATGATAGATGGTATACCAAACCGGCCCCTCTATTTTGACCAAAAGGACATGATTGGTTCTGTGATGTTCTTTTGTGGAAAATAGAGGGGCTGGGTGTAACCCAAGATACCCAGAATCATGGAATCTACAGGATCTGAATCCCAAACTTAGGTGTTGAGCCCAAATTATAATCCCAATAAACCATCCCAATTTCATTATTTATTAGCAATGGTAAATCCACTATAAATGGAGGTTTATAGCTGGGAAAATCATATTAATTTTGAACGGCTTAGAATTTCATAAACCATAGGATCCATGTATGGTATATATGGTAACATTTGGGTTATATTGATGGTAAATGTTACCATATATACCATACATGGATCCTATGGGTAAACCGTGCGCCAATTTCCACGAAAATCTCCGATCTGATCTCCGCGAGAGCGCTCGAGGAGCCTCTGAAGATCCTGAAGTCTAGAAACGATCTGACCATCAGCGTAGGTCGCCCGGTTGAAGTTGCGGGAGTGATGGATAATACAAAGACTGGTTATTAATGGTTATTATTAATGGTTATTAATGGTTCCTGATGGCTATTAATGATGGCTATTAATGATGGTTATTAATGATGATGACTGCTTGGTGGTTTGGAACATGAATGGATTATGATTTTCCATATATTGGGAATTTCATCATCCCAACTGACGAAGTCCATCGTTTTTCAAAGGGTAGGGCTTAACCACCAACCAGATGAGTGGAGCTCCCAAAAGATGGCAAGAGCAAGAACTGCTGGTCGAGTTGTTGGTCGAGTCACCCAATCCCAATCGTTTTTTGCTGGGCTTGTTGTGACCACCCCATCCCACAGGGTCGCAGAAGCAAGCCACTTTGAGTCGTCGAATTTTCCTCATGGTACCCTCTGGTAAACATACAAAAAACAATGGAAAATCATCATGTTTAATGGATAGATCCTCTATTTCTATGGCAATTTTCAATAGCAAACTGTTAGTTATTACCAGAGGGTAGATGCTCAGATGAGACAACAAAGAAGAATATGTTTGTTTCTATGAGGAATTGTCACATGACGTGGTTCTATGTACCTCCAGTGTCATCAAACATGCCAATGGTGAATCCTCTATAAATGGAGGTTTATAGCTGGGGAAATCATATATAAATGGCAGATTTTCCAACAATCATTGGATTGGTTTAGGGGAAAATCTACAGAAAACCATGGTTTTTACCATTAAATATGGGGGTATCCTGTAAATTTTCCCTTGAACCAATCCAATGAAACAAACCATATTTCATTGCGGGTTCTTCGTTTGAGGATCTCAAACGACTTCAGAGGATTGCTGGCCGCTGCTAAACGACCTCATGAAACCGCAGTGACCTCAAATTACACATTAAAAAAAATGCGACTGCCAATGCTGGATGAGATTGGCCATTGTTCCATAAATGCTGTTTGGTGGTTTGGAACATTTTTATGACTTTCCATACATTGAGAATTTCATCATCCCAACTGAGTCATATTTTTCAGAGGGGTAGGTTGAAACCACCAACCAGATTATTAATCATCATTAACCACCATTAATCATCATTAACCATCATTAATCACCATTAACCACCATTAACCAACCAGAATGGATTGGTTTCGTGTGATGTTTGGGGCTTGGTTTCGTGCATGGTTTGTTTGAACATGTGGCACCTCCAAATCCCCAAAATTTCCCATCACATTGTCTGGCTAATATCAGTTGTCCATATTTGTCCCATGATAAATCCAATAAAACCACCTTGAAATCTGTGGGTTCTGAAAACCCGCTTGAAATCCCCCTGGTTGTTCTCATGTTCGGTACTTCATTACTTCATAATCCCAGTAATCCCACTATAATTCCATTCAAATTCCATCATAATCCCATCATTCTGGGTAAATTATAACGATGTCACTGCGACCTCACTGGAATCATGGTTAATAAGGGAAATCATCCCCAAATGGCTTTAATTCAGGTTTGTCAAATATTATAATTTACCCAGATCATTGGCATTTGTTCATTGTTTTTTTTTTTGCCGAAACCGAGGCACCTTCTACAACTACGAGAGCCGATGGTCTGTTTGCTTGGGCGATGCGGAGGGAGAAGAAAAAATCCAGAGCTGAGCTGCGGGGGAGGGACTCTACCTGCAGGACCTGGAAGGATCAATGTGGGTAAAACAATGTCATAAACCATCACCATTTTTATACAATGTGAGGCCCCCAAGATAGCTAAGTTGGTTTATAACTCCCATAACTATGGTTTATGGCAGATATAACTATACTTAATGGGGTTTATAAACCAACTTATAACTGGGGGGCACCATCCTGCAGTCATCACCATTTTTAATGGTTGGATTTAAACCATTCGCAGTCATTTTGGTGGTTTATGGCATTGTTTTGCCCACATTAATGAATGAAACATAGTTTGTTGAGATTTGTTAAGTTAATCCTATGTATAAAGGTATAACCGTATAACCAAGTTTGTAACGGTATACTTGGTATAGTGAAGTCCTTTGGTATAGGTAATCAGGAGCAAGTCTAGCAACACAAATTAATGAACCATCAGTTTGTCAATTGGCGGCGATACCTCATTAATAGCGAATTATATTGTCGTTAAGGCAATCCCAATTGTTATACGGGGTTGACATTAGGCTTCATGATGAATCGGCAACTGGGAGCCAAGCATCCTTGAGCATGTTCTCAAATCATGTTGGAGACTGCAAGCATAGCTATTGAAAATGGCCATTTATAGTGGATTTACCCATTAATAGCATGGTGATGTTCCATAGTTTCTTGTATGCTTACCAGAGGGATCCAGAGGGTATATCCCAGTACTTTTCAGTGTAACAGCCCAACATATAGACACAGCAAAATAGTCCTCCTGGCACATGCGATCCTTGATGCTTTAAGCCGCTTGCCCATTTTCATGCCAGCAAAGCTAGTTCTGCTATCTCCAGAAGGATTGAGACCATCCGATTAAGTCGGAAAACATAGGAATGATTCATCCAAAAGTTGGAATAGTTGAATACAGTAGTTGAAATAGAACCTAGGAATTACACGATGGTGTTGTCCCTTCATTTCTTTGTCTTCGCGCAATATATATAGATCCAACGTTCCAACTGGACGTGGCAGCTGCCCCTGGCCCCCTGGATTTATAGATGAGTTTCCCAGCTGTAAACCTCCATAGTGTTAATGTATGGGATTTCCCAGCGATTACCAGAGGCGAACCAAGAACAATTTTTGGGACGCCGGGACGCCGAAACTGTTCACAATTGATCATATCAATTTTGGTTCGTTGGGACCTAGACGTTTTTTTTCATATTCATTGAGCACAATGAATAGATTCCAAATATGGTACTTATGTTTATATTTCCATTAATATTCTATGGAACATAGATTCCTGTTTACTCCATCTGTTGATTTCGGTGGTTTTGAAGGCATGAAATCATGGCCATGGCACTTTCCGACAGCGCCGGAGGCGCTGAAATCCACGGAATTCATGAAGAGTGCGGCGGCCAATCGACAAGTGCAGGTGCGCTGCTGCGCGACAAGCGACAGCCGCGACGCTAGAGAGATGGTTGGATTCAAACCATTCCCAGGAAAAATGGCGCGGTAAAAAGGGCATTGTTTCAGCCATAAAAATTCATCTGGAATTCTTGTTTAGTTCTACAGTAGTTCTGGAATGATTGGATTATTGGAATAGATGTTGATGATAACTAGATTTGTTTCAGGAATCGATTCCACATCATTTTTTGTTGTTTTCGAAATCACCGGTTGACGGCGAAAAATGCGAAACATGTGTGTTAGAAAAGAATCCTAACATCATGTCGCATCAATCCTTTTGGGTTTGAACATATTTACAGTACCAGGTACCCTCTGGTATGTAAACGTTTACAAAAAACTATGGACAATCACCATGCTATGAAAATGGGTAAATCAACTATTTCGATTAGGGCCATTTTCAAAAGCAAACTGTAAACGTATACCAGAGGGTACACTATGTTATTGATGACTTTCAAGCTCAGTCTGCATCCGATGAATCAAGGTGCTTGTGTGGATAGCATATATAATGAAGGGTTTTGCTAAGTTATACCTTGGGCAGCTCTGCATGCTTATGAACCAAATTGTTTCAAGTTTGTTCTACCCCTTTTTCTTGGATGACCCCCTCAGTTCAGATGGTTGAATAATACATATGCATGCAATATGTATATGTACATTTGGTTACGAATGAACTATACATCCCATGTTTGTATACGAATGCTTCATGAAATTTATCGTCAATTCCTCAGACGACTCTGTACAATAAATCATTATTATCATTATAGTAATGTCATTACCATTATAGCTGTAACCCTTTAGATCCTTTAGCTACTTTTACTATTATTTTCATTATGGTAATATCATAAAATGATAATAGTAACAGCTGGTTGGATCATGTAAGATCCAACAAAAATAATCTTTGCTGGTGCCAATTGCCGTTTTTTTTGTTGGGTCAACTCCAAGATTTGCTGGGGAAAACACACACCGTGTTTCTTCGGAAATCCTCAACGTTGTTGGTGAAATCACCATTTTTCATGGCCAATGCCACATTTTTAGCGACTTACCCTCTGGTTATTTAACATAGCCATGGGAAATGGCCCATTTATAGATGGTTTACCTATTAAAAATGGTGATTTTCCATGGCTATGAAAAATAACCAGATGGTAAATAAATCTCACTTCTGACAGGCTAATATCCGTACATGGCGCCCCATAGTTAGCTAAGCTGGTCTATAAACCCCATTAACCATAGTGGTAGATATAACTATAGTTGTTGCAGGTATAAACCAGTATGGAATACGTTTTTTCCCAATAGCGATAGTGATATCAACAACTATAGCTACTATAGCTAGATCTGTGAATTACTTTCTATCCGGTTTATGATTGTTTTTACCATACTGGAACTGAAATTGCAACTAGGTTGGTTAATGTTGGTCCATTAATTTTAAACACACAATAATTTAAACATCATTCTAAACATATTCATTTCCCCAGCATGTTTGCAGACTAAACCCCTATCAGCAATGCCAGTGGTCACACACACAAAATAGTGTAAAATCAAACCATCTCTCTCATGGTGACCCAATGAGAACTGCTAAATCTGTAGTAGGGGACTCATGACTTTGATAAACCCAGGTAGACAGTTCATATCATTATCATAGATGGAGCTGTGTGAAAAAAAGACTCATTGATATCAGCAACTCTAGTTACTATTATCTATTATTATCATGATCATAATGCTATTACTATTATTACTTTCATACCTGTCTTTGAACTACAATCACTATCATTATCATTGCTATCATTATTATCATTATAGATAGTTGTAACTATAGCTACTATTATCATTACCATGAGTAATATCATTATATCTTATGGTAACTATAATATACTATAATGGTAATGGTAATGGGATAGTAATACCATTATATCTTATCTGGTTGGTGGTTTGGAACATGTTTATTTTCTCATATATTGGGAATTTCATCATCCCAACTGGCTAATATTTTTCAGAGGGGTAGGTATACCACCAACCAGTATATATATATAATGTAAATGGTTGATACTTGGGTATCCAGCTAGCTTGGAGGGCACAAACATCGAAATTCAGGCAGGTACTGGGATAGTAATACCATTATATCTTATTATCATTATCTTATGTGGCACCCTAAAATCACCAAAATTTGCCATCACATTGTCCCGCCAATATCCGTTGTCCATATTTGTCAGAGGGGTAGGTCAACCACCAACCAGTTATTATCACCATGGACAACTGATAACTATGGAAAATCACCATTTTTTTATTGGAAAATCCCATGTTTTTATTGGAACATCCACTATAAATCACCATTTTCAATAGCAAACTGTTAGTTTACCAGGCCGGGTATTCTTTCGCTGCTGAATCCGCAGGTCTCAGCGCTGGGCGCCGGTGCTGGCTCCATTGCCCTGGGCACAGCTGGCGCGGCGGCGGGCGCAGCTCGGTTTTTTTCAGCAGATTTCAGCAGCCAAAACATACCCATAGGTGTTGAATCCAAATTATAATCCCAATAAACCATCTCAATTTCAGATAATTGGCAATGGTAAATCCACTATAAATGGAGGTTTATATATATATAGCTAGGAAAATCATCTATTAATTTTGAACAGCTTAGAATTTCATACCCATAGGATCCATGGTGCTGGTATATATGCTAACATAAAGGGGGTATATTGATGGGATCCATGTTACCATATATAGCAGCACCATGGATCCTATGGGATATGATTTTGCCATCAATCATGAGGATTTTAAGAGATTTGAAGAGGCAAACATGGTGATTTCACCCCAAGAATTCGGGATTCACCAGCGAAAATCCTGATGATTTGTGATTTCACCAGGAAAATCGTGGTAAAATCGTGGTTTTTAACCACAGAAAATTGGGATGTTTGTAGCTGTCAGGGGGAATCAAACTAAAATTTGGGACATGTCGGGATCGGAATGGAGGGTTTTGCAAAATTGGATGAGAAAGAATTGCCATGTGAACCACGAAATGTTGGGATATAATGAGTATTTATTGGCAGGATTTCACCATGAAATCCTTTTTTTTTTCCGAATTCAAACATCAAACACCTCAGAACTGGGAATTCCCATGGAATTACTGCTTTTGAACATGTTTGAACCCTTGAAAAAAAATCATAAAGGTCCGGTTGTATCTCTTGCAAAGGCTCGATTCTGCAAGCGATTCAGTCGTGGGGCTCTGGGTTCCCCTTGACCTTTTTTTGACTCCGAAAATGAGTTGAGAACTGATGATTTCAAGTGAAATCTATGGAAAATCGAAAGATCTTCGGAATTGTCATGAATTGTCCAGATATTTCAAGGCTACCCTCTGGTAATGACTAACAGTTTGCGAACTGGAAGTCAGACGGCCCAGTCGAAATCGTTTTGGACCTTGCGACCAACGTGTCGGACCAAGGTGTCACCAGTCGGTGTGAGAACGAAGCAACATACGGCACCGGTAAGTATTAGGCAACATAATGAAAGACTGTCACCGGACTTACTATAACAACAAGGCCAAATATAACCAGTTACTAAGTGGAATGATCTTCCAATTATTTTTTATTTTATGATTATATGATATTATATGATATATGGTGATTTAATAGGGATATGAATGGTTATTTTTATGGTGATTAACTCTATGGTAATGGAATATTAATGGCGGGTTGGTGGTTTGGAACATGAATGGATTATTGTGTCCATTACTATTGAGAATGTCATCATCCCAACTGACGAAGTCATATTTTTCAGAGGGGTAGGTATACCACCAACCAGTAATGAAACACTGTAAATATTGGGATTATAATTGGACTTTTACCATTTACCAACTGGTGCAGGATTTCTTCCACTCACAGTATCAAAAAATGATTTCATGTTTTTCAAGCAAATGGGCTGGTTTCGCGTGTGTGAATTGATTATCATAAATCATAAATTCACCCGCATAAAAACACAGACAAGTGGTTCATCATCATCCCTTTCTTCTGTATTTTTTTCACACACACTTGAACACATGGTACCCCCCCAGAGCCGATGGAAAACCGCGACGAAAACGAACGTGATGGACATGGTGGCCGCCACGAAAATGAACCTGATGGACAAGGTGACCAGCCGATGATTGGCATTGTCCCGAGGAGAACACACACTGGGATTTTGAGAACCTTGAGTTCAACTAGTGGTTCAATAAATGAATCACACCACACCTTACAATTTTCTAGTCAATCCCTCATTTTTCAGACCAACTGCACCCAAACAGGATCAAGTAAGTTACATTCCATTTAACATATCTCCATAATATCTCCATTATATCATCATGTATCTCCCTTCATCTCCATGATTTTGCGAGTCAAATCAGCCTAACTTTGATGGTTAAAACATGTTAGCCACATCTTTAAAGCACCCTAAAAGGTCACCTCTTTTTTTTTGGCGACGACCAAGGCCCTGGGGGGCGGCACGGTGGGAGCATTGGTCGGTTTAGTGCCCGCGGTTTTCACTTTGGGCCTCTCCATTCTCATCGGCATCGCGGCATGGGGCCAGCGGGTTCGGGCTGAGGGATGAAAGGAAGTTGATGGATGTTAGCCTCTGGTAAACGTTAACAAAAAACTCTGGAAAATCACCATGCTATCAATGGGTAAATCCATTAAATCCACTATTTCGACTGGGCCATTTTCCAGTTCGCAAACTGTTAGTCATTACCCGAGGGGATTTCTGTTGGCTCGAGATGTTTTTGGAACGGTGTGAGTGTGCAGTCCAGAGGCCTTTTTAGATGTCAGCTTTGACAACTGTTTGTTTCTATTTTTACCACGACATTGAAGTTGCTCGCGACATACTTCACATGATACTCCTACATATGTATATATATATATATATAGATAGATAGATAGATAGATAATATTTATAGATAATATATATATATATATAATCCAGTACAGTACTATGACCCCTAGAAAGATAGAACAGTATAGAACAGTCATTACGATCTACCATTAAAAACCTGTAGGATACCCCTGAAACCTCGGTATTTTGTGGTGATCGAAGGTAAGCCTTTGATTTAGCTGTGATAATTAGCCCTTAATACAAAGATTATTAGTGGTTCTTAATGGTTAATAGTGGTTATAAATGGTTATAAATGGTTAATGGTATGGGAATATCATCGGAATATGATGGGAATATTAATGGTTATATGCTGGTTGGTGGTTTCAAATATGACTTGTATTTTCCATTTCATATATGGGATAATCCTTCTCATTGACTTCATATTTTTCAGGGAAGTTGAAACCACCAACCAGCATGTGTTTGTGTCTGTGTATATTATATGTATATAGATATGCAAATTAGTATGTGTTTTTTTTTTTCGTTGATTATGATTATGATGATGGTGATTATTATTATTGTATTATGCAACAATGTTCATATTTGTTATTGTAACTATTTTTCTTAGATTGTCATATCCTATTTTATTTGAACCTTGTGTGTCTATATTAAAGGTAGAATATAGAAACACAACTCACTAAAACGGTAATAATTTTGAAAAATCCATTTTCTACATACTTCAGGATGATTGTATACCATATATATATAATTATATATATATATACACAGATCTTACTATGGAAACTTCTCCCATTACCCATAAAACCCCCATTGTAGAAATCCCATTAAAATCACTTGGATAATTATCCCATTAGATAATTCCATACCATTGTACAATAAGCCCCCCCAGTTACAAGTTGGTTTATAAACCCCATGGATACTAGTAGTAAGTATCATAAACCTTAGTTATTGAAGATATTTGCACCAACTTAGCTATCAAAAGACAGATATACATAAATCATCATAAATCTCATTAAATCCCTTATTTTCTTGGTTTAGTCACCATTTTCCTATGGTTTTCCTTAGCTATCGTAAACGGGAGCCCCACATTGTAGTAGGTGACTCATGACATTGATTCAACCTTCTTAGTTCACCTAGTCATGTATGGGATACAAGCACTGAAAGATATGGTCCATTATACCATTATATAGATAAATCCATACCAATGTAGCATTATTATCATTACATTATTTTACAATACATTTTAGATATTATCATTGTTATTATCATTATCCTTACATTATTATACATTTTGAAATGTTATTATTATACAGATCTATAGATAATTCAGAAGTTTTCACATATATAGATCTGTATATATATATACATACATCTATTGACATATTATACACATATCTATAGATAATTCAGTCAGATGGCTACCTCTCAGCACTTTTAAGGCATTGCAGTTGGTGGTGCTACAGGGCTGGTGACCGGGGGCGCAGCCGCTTCCTCAGGAGGATCGGATGGTGGATTTTTCACGATACTTGGACGATAGATGCAGTAAACATATGGGTTTTAGCCACAAAAAATAACGTGGGGATATATATATACTGGTTGGTGGTTTAGAACATGAATGATATTTTCCATATATTGGGAATTTCATCATCCCAACTGACGAATATTTTTCAGAGGGGTAGGTATACCACCAACCAGTATACATATATATATAAAATGTAAATGGTTGGTACTTGGGTATCCAGCTGGCTTGGAGGGCACAAACATGGAAATTCAGGCAATGGAGCAACCCAGCAAACCCACGTCACGTTCCAGCGCTTTCCATCGCAGTTCACCAACGGGATGTGATTTGAAGCAGATCTACGAAGAAGCGCTGCAGTGGGTCAGGGATGACTGGCCTTGTACCGAGTGGTGACTTTTGCATTCTTTTGCTATAGATGTACAATGATGTACATATACTTTGCTTCATGCCCTCAGAGTTTTTTTAGCCCAGCACTTCGCTATAGCAACGATCACCAAGATCTTTGTTATGGATTGGATATCCAATGCAAAAATCAATGGATCATTCCACTTTTGCGGGGTTTTTCATGGTCCAGGACTTCAATTTGAAACCTGATGGGACTTTACTCTTGGTAAAGTAGCCCAGCGGGCAAAGTTTTTCAGTGATGTGTTGCTGGCACGACGTTTCTGATAGCGGTGGATGTTCATTCCATTTTTTTCGGGGGGTTTGACCCTATTCAGCTGCTACTTTCACTATCAAACTAGAGTCTTACCATCTACTAAATCTAAGGTGATCAGATTTATCAGAGATACTTATTCAATTGCCCAATCTACTATAGCAAGCCCCAAACAAGTAGAAAAGTTGCGAAGCTGGAACATATGAGGAAACATCATCTATATATACCATCCTGGAAACATAACCCATGTGAATTTTCGATTCTGACCGTACCCAATTATTTGCATCCTCTACACATGCTACATGCCGCCCGGCACTACACCTTGATCTGCAGTACATCCTTCATGAGATGCTGGACTGGAGGATTCGAACTTGACCATGTGATGACTGTCCAGAAAGTCATCCCCAAGAGATGGAGTAAATCATCACCAAATCTAGGTAGGGATCAGTAGGGATGGGAGGTCTTGGGGGATGTTTATGTTGCTAATATCAATCCATCTAGTGAATATTTGATATTATCAATATCCATGTAGAATATCAATATACATATCCATATATATATAATATAAAATATCAATGCATGCATTTTTATTATCTATATAGTGACACATCGGAATCTGCGAAGCCAATTATTTCGCTCCGCTGTCTGAGGTTGGATCTGGTGTGGGCTTCGCAGGTGCTTCACGGTCCCAACGGTCGCGCCTTTGGGGGTTCGTTTGTCAAGGACAATTGCTAGGAAAAGCGTTGTTGGGCCTCCCTAGTTATGTTTGTTGGTTTATGTTGGTATAAAAAAACATGAGTAACTATAATTTGTGGGATCCAAATTAAGTATGATGTATCAATAATATAACTATAATCATTATCCAAATGGATACTATATCATTAACTAGAATTTGTTGTATCAAACCATTGTATAACCCAAAAGTATCCTGAAACAGCGCTATTCGCTAAACAGCTATTCGAATTGGGGCACCACCTTGCAATTGAAGCCATGGCCAACGTTGGAGGGTATGGCCACGCAACATTGAGCTTAACAAACGCATTTCGAACCAATGTCCAACTATGTCTTAACCAATGTCAAAATTAGTATTCTTAATTGTCCAGTGTTTTCCACTTGAACAACTACGTTCAACTATTTGCATATGATTCTCCCAAGTAAGCCATGCCAAGATCCTCAGTTTTTTTGTCCAATCGGCAGGTGGAGGTGGTCTTGCTTGCTTAGCCTACAGACAGAGAGGAGGGATTTTCACGGAAGAAAAGCCTCTGGAGTCATGGGGACTACCCTCTGGTCAACTAACATAGCTATATGGAAAACGGTCATTTGTAGTTGATTTACCTTCAAAAATGGTGATTGTCCATAGCTATGTTAGTTTGCCAGAGGGTGATCATCTATTCTCATGGGGTAAGAATGGAACAAGAATGGGAGATGAGTCAATCCAATAGGGTTGTCAACTATCAACTTACTATCAACCATAGAGATGTAATGAAATAACTAAGAATTGATAACCAATGGGATTAACAATTTACTGATCCCATTATCAATCATCTTTAATGGGATAAGAATGGGATATTAATGGAATGTTATCAGAATATTTGTCGATCCAATCTGGTAATCAAACGTGGACAGCTGGAAAATCCACTACCAATAGAGGTTTATTCAGTGGGAATTTCAGGATCCTAAAGTGGAGGTACGTTAGTACCATATGTTTGGCCATATGAATTGTGGGGATATTCCCTGAAATTTAGGCCTAACAAATAGTCCTTTTTTCTATGGTAGGTACCTCCAATCAATCGGATCCTGTTGCATGGCCATTGATCAAAATGGCTGAGAAAATCATTGAACCATTGATGGTGGATTTTTTGGCTTGACCAAACCATCTCCAGGCCATGGCCCTTAGACCAATCGGGTGGTCAATTCGTAACAAGAAATGATGGAATGAAGCAGATTTGAAATCCCCGAACTTGGATTTGCATGGGATTTATGATTTATCTCTGGTAAAAACTCACAGTTTGCTATTGAAAATCATTGAACATGGCACATAGAAATAGTTGATTTTGCTCTTAAAAAAATGATGTTGCTATTAAAATAGTTGATTTTGCTATTAATATAGTTGATGTTTCTCTTAAAATTGGATAAATCTTCCCTGGTTTGCAAACTGTAAACGTGGACCAGAGGGTCACCAAAAGAAACGTGGGTCAAGCGACTAGCCGCAGCCCCATGGCCTCGACACGGAGAGGTCTTCCAGGAAATGTGTTTCACTACGCCAGCAGCCGCTTGGGCTACGGTACCTTGGATGCCGACTGGTTGGGGCCATGGGCCATCTAAAAGGGAGGAGAAATGGAATCTAAATGGGATATTTAGCGAATATCCCTTACATAATCATCTATCAACTATAATCCCATGAGTAATCATCTATGAATGGAATGATAATGGAATGATAATGGAATATCAATGGAATATGAATGGCAATCCAATGTGTAAATGCACATGGCAAGCTGTTGAAAATCCCGCACGACCAATGGGGGGGTTCTAGCTTGGAAAAGCAAGCTGTTGAAAATCCCGCACGACCAATGGGGGTTTTCTAGCTTGGAAAATCAACTACACATGGGGAGATATTTCAGTGCCACGTTTGATGACCGGAGGGCCCTTTCCCACTGCTTGGTTTGTCAATAGATTGTTCCTCTCATGAAAACCAACCAATAGGTAGACAGGTAGATGAAAATACCAAACCGGTCCCTCTGTTTTTCCTAGAAGGACAATATTGCAAGACCCAGAATCATCGGAACTTTGCGTTGGGCAAATTGGTCATGTTACCAAATGCTATCAGGGTACGATCAGTTCCATCATCCCATTTGTTTTTTAACATGAAATCACCCAATGATTTCAAAGGACATCAATTTAAGATACCCTCATGTCATATGTACATATACATATATATAGACAGTATAACATATGGTACTGTACTGTAGTGTTGTTTTTGCAATGATCTTATTTTCATTATGATCTCGTAGTTTTACTAGGTGATTTCAATTGATTTCATCCCAAATGCTCTGAGCAAGATCTATGAATCCAAACTTCGTTCGGTATGTTCCGGCAAAGCTGAGTGACTGGTAACCGTTTGTACGTTCCTATGTCATACCAAGCTGGAAATACGTTTGTTTTGCAGGGTATATCAGATTATGCAAGATGCAAATCAGAGAAATAGTTGAAGATTGGCAAAGCTAGGAGCTATAAAAGGAATCATAATCCAGTACTACATAGTACTACTAGACTAACAAGAGCAAGAGGTTCTTCTGGTTAGCACTTGCTTGAGTTGGAGCACTGTCGACATCTTCGAAGTCAGCGCAGGTCAGGTTGCCCTCTTGCATGGCCTCGGCATGGCATGGTTATCCTGGAATCTACTGGGAGGTGACCTTAGTCGGTCATTTTCTACGGGTGTCCTTGGTTGTCATCGATTCTGTGACGGCCGACGCTGGCGGATGACCGGGACGGCGCGACTTCGTAGCGCCCGTGCGTGGGCCAGGTAAAGCCCCAGGAGCGGAAAACGATTTTAATTCGTGTTCATGCAACTTTGTGGCGCAGAGGAAAACTTGGCTCTATTGAATTCTATTGAAACATGCAAGTAATTATGTACTGAAGCTATCCCTGCAAAAGGAGCTCAAGACTGCTCAAGGGATTGGTTACCCCCAAAACATTTGGCCTATAGTGGTACAGCATATGATGCGCGGCCCTCATTCCCATTCCCCTTCCAATAAACTTCACACACTGCTGATCACTACTAGCCCTTTGGAAGTGATAGAGTTTTGAGAAGTGCATGTGAATTGCCCTGTCATTGAGGGTCCCAGTTAATGCTTCCAGTGATCAAAACCACTGAATTCTGATATATGATATTATTTTCTCATGGTAGTTATAGTTATAGATTTAGTTTCATAGTTTCCTGGCTAGGGCTGTGATTGAAGATGAGTTTCAAGAATGCCTACTGTAGTCCCAACATATCAATTTTGGCAGGGAGCTGGGTAAAATATTCCACCGACAGTTCCGCAGTTCTGAAGAGCAAACTTAGGCCTTAGGGTCTGTAGCAAATCGAAAACATTTTTGCTAGTTAACTACAGTTAATGGAGAATAGAACTATAGTTTGTGGATGTTAATGGGGATAGACCGGGATAGAACTATAACAGTTATAACAATGTGGAGGTTTCCTAAAATAGGAGTACCCCCAAATCATCCATTTTAATAGTATTTTCCTTTATAATTTATAAACCAACCATTTGGGGGATCCCCATGTATGGAAACCCCCCATGTGTGTTCAATTTCTATCTTAAATGTTTGTGAGTTGATATCTTTTCGTGAGAGAATGTTTGGATGATTTTGTCTAGCACCCCGTGGTGCTGTTGCACTTAGGTGATGATGAACATTGATGCACAGCTGTGAAATTCGCATTTTGCACATGGCTGGCACTGGTGGCTGCATAAAATCAACAACCATTACGCATCTACATGGAGACTTCTTTGTTGATGAATTTTGTATATCCCGAAATCATCATTTTCCTATGAACATCGCCGTCTTGGCGTATTCCATCGTATTCCCCATGTTCAGACACTCCCAAGTGTCGCGTGTCGCATGGCGAAGGACAATCGTCTGGTGAGGTTCCCAGGGACTACAACTGCACCCCCAAGTACCCATTGATACCCATTGTATATCCATACAATGTGGGGGCCCCCGAGTTATGTGAATGTTGGTTTATAAACCCCATGGATACTATAGTTCTAGGTATCATAAACCAGAGTTATTGAAGTCATAAACCAACTTAGCTATCCAGGGGGCCCCACATTGTATTTATATGTATTTATACAATGCGTGTCTATATGTATTTGGATGAATTAGAATGACCTCAATGTGGCGTCACAGGATGATTAGTGAGGGGAATCATCCCCAAATGGTCCAACATTTCAGCTATTTGCAGGTTAGTGAATTAATATTTACAGGTTAGTGAATTAATATATATATATATGTTAATCTGATTCAGCCAGAATGTATCAACCTCAAATTTGGAGTTGATAAACAGGTCAATCCCGATAAAGCGACCCAATTGGTGCATTGGATATATAATTTGAATATGTGGGGCTGCGATGGGGATACTATGGGGATACACAATCAATATATACTGGTTGGTGGTTTGGAACATGTTTTATTTTCCATAATATATGGGATAATCCTTCCCATTGACGAACTCATTTTTCAAGATGGTTAAAACCACCAACCAGTATATATATATACATAGTTGGTTGATGTTGGTTGGACAGATGCAGGTGAAAAGAAACTGCCGGAGACAGCCTGAAGTCACGTTTGTGAATGAAAGCATGCCTAACAAAAAATATTTTGTATTGGAATCAATCATGTCGGTGTTATTGGCCAGTGTTTTTCAGAACATATCAGGACTGCCGCAAGAGATGGAAGAACAACGACTTTCCCTAGCCTTGGAGAACAGCCTGGGGGTCATGGGTTGCTGTAGATGAAATCACTTTTGACAGGGGAACCTTCAGATGTTGGTCATGCTTTATTTTTGAGATCATGTGTTTAGTTTATAGGCTGTGCTTAGTAAACAGCTTAGTGTCTGACAGTTTTGGATCACAGTCTCCTTGCTAAAGCTGCTTTTGGAAAATTCGTGCAGTGACCAGAGGCAGTCGTTTCCATAATCCAAGTGATTCCGCGGCGTCGCGACGTTGCGCAACCTTTGCTGAGACGGTGCAGTTGTAACAGAGACAACTTCGCTTACGAAAACAAAAAGCGGCGACCGTTGAACCGTTGAACCTGAGAGAAACCACATTTTGGGTCAGTCCCTGGGAGAATCAAAGGTTCCTATGTATATACGTGTGTATATATATATATATGTATTTATATATATATATATTACCCTCTGGTAAATAAACATAGACCCTGAAAATCACCAATTTGTAATGAAAACTAATCTTCCAATTAATTTACTGGAGGGTATATGTTTTGTATTGTTTGGGTTGTAAGTGGAATGAATCTCTATAGGCGTTTAGTGATTTCTCAACGAGTCTTATTTACAGAAAGCACAGTCCGAAAGTCCGAATCTTTCCGATCATTGCCCCTGATTGATGTTAATGGAGTTTTGACATATCAAAATGGAGGTAGAACCAGCAGAAAGGAGTTATTTCACACTGAAAATGTGGTGAACATTCAAAAACGATCCAGCCGTTGGAGGTTTTAGGCTTCCTAAAATGAGAGGGTATCCCCAAGTCATCCAGTTTAAACGGAGATTCCATTATACACCATCCAGCTATTGGGGGTACATACCCCTGTTGTAAGAAGCCTCCATATTTTCACCCATGCCTATTGATTCCACTTGTGGGTATATCCATCATAAACTCACAGGACTCCAACAATGCCAGCAGTTCCACCTTGTGATCTTAGCAACTCCTTGGAATATGAAGGCCCAGAATTGAGCCCCTCAAACGTCACATCAAATGGTGGTTGCTGCCATCGACAAAAAAACCTGCGGTAACATGGCAGTTGAAATACCCTGTCAAGGAAGTTGTTTTTGCAAAGTCAACTAGAAATGGTGGATTTTCGGATTGTCGGAGGGTATCAATATGAGTTCCATGTGACATTTGGCAATTGTTGAGGATCATCATGCAGCTCGAAAGGCGATAGCTGGGCCAAGATGTCAGTAAAAAAAATCTGCGACCGAACCCTGAAATGGTGGTTAGAATTGGGGGAAACTATGCCAATTTCTTGGTCTTATTTCAGGTTGTAGTGAACTATGATACTCTATCCAGATGGATTCAGGTGTGCACTCTGTTTACAATCATTGGGCAAGTTTAAGGCAGGATTTTTGTTTGCAATAGGGAACCTAAGCCATCCCCCCACCTGTTTTATGGACAGGTTGGACAGCTATTCCGTTGGAGCCTTCAAAGGAAGAAACCCAGGTCTGGTTGGTGGTTTGGAACATGAATTTTATTTTTCCATATATTGGGAATAATCATCCCAAGTGACTATATAATCATCCCAGAGGGAACATGGAATTTTATGATTTTCCATATATTGGGAATTTTCATCATCCCAACTGACTTTCATATTTTTCAGAGGGGTGGGTATGCCACCAACCAGCAGGTTGCTTGCCACTTCGAAAATGGGTCTGTCCTGCAATTCTTCCATCCAAGTCGAAACCCTTAACAGCTGCAGCAGTGAATTTTGGCTCAAAGTGGGGGTCAATGATCTCTCCATGAGTTTGAAGCAAGTCCTAAGGACTGAGTTGGGATTTGAAACCCATGGAACCGTGTGACCAGAGATGCAATACAGAAAGTCTGAGAAAGTCTGAGAAAGTCCTAAGGTAAACCCATTCGAGGCCATTTGGTTTGGTTATTCCTTAGGCAAACCATGGTAAGCTCAGTTTTAAGCCATTGATTTAGGATTTTTAAGTGTTGGGCTCTGCTCAAATGTAATTTTGGGCAAACCTTGGTTGGGATATGTAGGTAGTTAATTTCTAGCTGTAAAGGGGACAAACCCAGCTGAACATCGACATTGCTTTCTTGCAGAGGTTTGAGATTGACCATGTCACTGTTATGTTTGCTTGCAAACGCAAGTTTTGATGACAATATTCTATTGCGAGTACTTTTTGGTGAACAGTTTTCATTGACCGGCCTTAATTGTTTGTCATATTCCTGATGTTTTCTTCACTTCCATTTGAACTATGACCAACCTTTTTTTGTGTTTTTTTCAGGGTTTCCATGGCTTTCCCATATAAAAAATCCACATCCAGCTGTCCCAGGACGAAGAATCCCACGGCGCGCGACTGTACCGTTGGGATTTCCCATTTCGCTCGCTCCACGGAGTGGCGTTACGCCTGCGTTCTTCTGGATGCGATGCCCAGGATGAATGTGAAGCGCAAACTGCTTGGTGAATGGTGCGAGTTGTCATTTTGCCATATGAGCAATGGTCAATACTGGGTATTAGTAACCATTAATAGGGGATGGTCATCCAATGGTTAATAGGTAATTATAACAACCATTAAGAAGGAACCCTATTATAATGGGATGACCATACCCTACCTACTGAGTTTTGACCCTGGCACTTATGGGTGTTTCCATAGTCATGGGGGTACCCCAAGCTCGCTGGATGGTTTATTTCATGGAAAATCCAATCTATAAATGGGTGATAACTAGGGGTACCACCAGTTTAGGAAACCTCCCTATGCTCCATGGTGCTGGAACAGTTACCAACATTTAAACCAACATTTACCACCAACATATGCCAAATGGAGGTAATATACCATACATGGAGCGTATGTTTTTTTTTGGTTTGTCTGAAAACTTGGTAACCCAACATAAGATGGTTGAGAATCATTCGCGTAGTAAAGGGGTCATGAAATATATGTATCTTATCCATTCTTATCCCATTTTGTTTTCCAGTGATTTTAGCTTGTTGATGGTTTGGGGATGAACTGAAAATACCTGCCAGGTAACATATTTGCCTACAATGCAACCATAAGTGCTTGCGAGAAGGGTGGTCAATGGCAGCAGGCGGTGAATTTCTTTGAAGCGATGTGGACCGAACACATTGTGCCTGACATTGTAAGCTATAATACCATCATCAGTATCTGGCTGCTAATTTCAGTCAGTGTTTACTTTTGGATGAAATGCACTTGATTTGATTTTGACCAGTTGCCTATTTTGTAGCTAGTTTGAGTATATTTGAGCCACATAGTTTTGGCTCTTGGCCCAAGACAAGAAAGGCCACTTTGATTTGCTTTTGTATTCTTTTGTAACCCAGTAAACAGTAAACCTAAATAATAAACCCGACTGGGTGATGGGCTTTAATACCCCCAACACGTAAAATTTGGCAAATCATGGTTTCTCACTGGGCCTACCACACTACCTTTCAAGGTTACGGTTTACAACCACTTAGGTGCATATTGCAAGGGAGGTCAATGGCAACAGGCTTTGACTTTCTTTGAAACGATGCCGGAAGCAGTTGAGGTGGATCTGATTAGCTACAACACTGTGATCAATGCTTGTGCCAAGGCTGCTGAATGGCAGCAAGCGTTGAGTCTGTTTGCGGCAATCAGCCAGAACGACTTTACACCTGACGTCATAAGCTACAATGCCACCATGAGTGCATTTGAGAAGGGAGGTCAATTGTATCAAGCGTGGAGCATGTTCCATGCAATGGCGCAAGCAGATGTTCAACCCAATACCATCAGTCACAACGCCTTTATCAGTGCGTGTGAGAAATCTTCCGCATGGCAGAATGCCATGAGTTTCTGGACATTGTGAGGGCTTCAAACGTTTTCTATCTTATACTGCTATATAATCACATCCATACAGTTTGCCGGTTTCAAATATGTTCCCCCAGAACAACTTTCACGTATTTCCAAAATGGCTTCAGGGGAATCGAGTCGCACCTTGCGCAGATATAACTTGAGACCGGCGGCTGAACCCCAATGACGGAAAAAAACCCGACAGATTGGCGGGTTCACAGACCCGGTGTCACAATTTGAAAAGTCATGGTTTACCCTCTAGTAAACTAACAGTTTGCTATTGAACATCACTATCTTTAATAGGTAACCAGGTAAATCAACATAAATCAACTATTTCTATGGACCATTTTCCAGTTCGCAAACTGTAAACGTTTACCAGGCCGGGTACTGTAAATTTGCCCTGTCCAGCAATCCATTGAATCCAGCAGGTGTGTTTGATGCCATGCCAACGAGCCGGCTTCGGCGTGACGTCATCACGTTCAACGCTGCCATCAGCGCTAATGAGAAGGGAGGTCAATGGCAGCGAGCAGTTGCACTATTCCAAGAGACGCCTGATTTTCAAACAGAAAATGATGGTTGCTAAATCTTGTAAATGTGATCAAAAAACCCTTCTTTGGTGTTGTTTTCAAGCGCCCCCGACTTTGTCAAATTGCGTATGGTTGCTGAATCTCCTACATTTTGTATTAAATTGTGAGCCATTGACCAAGAAATCATCCGGGATGTATAAAACATTATATAACTTAAGCCACACAACTGAACAATAATTTTAGATTATTAAAGAAGAAACGGGTCCAGTCCAAATTGCAACATTGGTTTGAGTTTTCCCCGCAAATTCTATGGTTGATGCACTAAGATACCTAAGATTTGTGTTGGGATATATTTATTAGAGTATATATATATATGGTAATACATTTATATACAGATGGAGAAGCTAGTACAAATGACCGGAAGATAGGTCATGCATTCTCCATCATATGTATATCTGATACGTGGCTAAACAAGGGGCCTTGGTTAATCCATGGACTAGCGATCGATCCTGGTCGTTCATCCCACAAATATTGTCATATAGAATGTTGGATTCAATATCCTCTATACCCTCTGGTAAACTAACAGTTTGCTATTCAAAATGGCCATTTATAGTGGATTACCCATTAAAAATAATGATTTTCCATAGCTATCTTAGTTTACCAGAGGGTAGATAGTCATAGAGTAGTATGATCATCATTCATTCCCGTTATTCAATGGGAATTCCAGGATCCTAAAATGGAGGTACTGTACCATATAAGGCCATATTTTGTGGGGATATTCCCTTACATAGGCCTTACATAGGCCTTATATATGGTAGGTACCTCCAATT
>Ga0126342_10002535_pt1 | contig 28656 bp, 24 predicted proteins | sample Cyp1metagenome_FD_92528 | JGI IMG/M metagenome (GOLD analysis project Ga0126342, IMG submission 92528) | Coral microbial communities from Lord Howe Island, Old Settlement Bay, Australia - Cyphastrea 1 metagenome | ecosystem: Host-associated > Invertebrates > Cnidaria > Coral ... | reverse complement strand
GAAAGCTGAAAACAACTAAACCAAAGATAAAGAAACAATTAGACCAAAACCATAGCATACCACTAAGTCAAATTGAAATCCCCATTATTTTGGAACCTTTGCAACAACAGAAGCCCCCTATACCAAAAAAAACTTCTTATAAGTAACAAATAGATACAAATACTTGCAAGAATAGTAACCATAAGTAACACAAGTGAAGATGAAAATGCGTTGAGGACTGAAGATCAAATAGTCGAATAGCATCAAATAGCCAAAAGAAGTTTAGTTAGCAAACTTCCGAGGTACCGACGGCGGACATGGCCAGCACTCACACCATCATGTCAACCACATCATCATGAAAACCCCATCATCAAGTAGTTGGGAAGTGAAAGAGTCTGGAAGCGTGTAAATTCGAGGGTGAAAGCACTCTCGGGCGCGAAACTCTGTGTTTTTACAGGTATGGTGGCTCCTGGGTTGCCTATAGGCTCTGCGTTTCCCCCGGGCCTCGATCGGCAGCTGTCAAAAAGCACGCGAGACTGCAGCAAGAGCTCGATTTGCATTTCAAAATGTTCAAAAACTGTCATTTCACAAATTGCTTTCTTCGAGTGATCCCCGCCCTGACACACTATCCTGACATACTATCTGGAATCTGGAAGTCTTTCTGGCATCTATTCTGACATTCTATCTGGCATCTATTGTGACATTCTTTCTGACAAATGTTCTGACATTCTGTCTGGCAATCTTTTCTGCATCTATTCTAATATTTCATGTTCGGGTCCATGCTTGGCCCACTGCTGCATCCAGAGCTTGCGTCATAAAGTTCGGATCCAGGAGTGGCCCGCTGCATCCGGGGCTTGCGATAGCGTCCGGGTCCAGGCGTGGCCCACCGCATCCGAAGCTCGCGTTATAGAGTTCAGGTTCAGGCGTGGCCCACTGCATCTGGAGCTCGCGATGTGGCTTGGGTCCATTAGTGCCCGAAGTCAGAGCGAGTAGACAGGAGACGAAGAAAAGGAAGAGGAAAGATAACAAGGAGAGGACAAGCGTTAAGGAGTGAATGAGTCTGGGACACCTTTGTTAAAATCATTTAAAATCTAGAGATCTTCACCTGGCATGTGGGGAAAATAACGCAAAAAAACTGAAGCGTTCGGAGCAACGCGAAAAAGTCCGCACGTTGACGGTGCGCAAACGTTGGTCGATTTGGCGCGACATCCCTGGCATATGCGGGTTTGCAACCGGCTATGACAAAACGTGTTGGCACAGCTGCGCGCAGGAAAGCATCCGTGATGCTGCCACTCTCCTGCTATGCGGGATTGCAGCAGGAGATTGCTAGTATTTGCTAGTGCTGGACGCATTGTAACAGCTGCGCTAAAGGATGCTAAAGGTAGTGTTTGACGATAGTGCTACCCTTGTGCTGTGCGGGATTGCCGCTGGAGGTTGCTAAACGCCTTGCAACAGTTGCGCGAAGAGAAAAATGGGTTGCAGAAGCTACAGAAAAGGTAGCTGGGAGGCAGCTCAGAGAGGAACCGGGTCAGAGACGAAATAGCGCAAATAAGGAGCTGCTCAGAGAAGGAGTAGCTGAGAGAAAGAGGTACCTGAGCCAAGAGGTCCCTCAGTGAAGAAGTAGCTCAACAAAGAGGTAGCTCACTCATCCATCCAATCATTCGTTCATTCATTGCTTCATTGATTCATGGATTCAATGATTCATTGATTGATTGGTTCATTGCTTCGTTGCTTCATTGATTCACTGCCTCATTTATTATTGGTTCATTGACTCATTGTTTCATATTGACTCATTGATTCATTGACTCACTAGTTCATTGACTCACTGAATCATTAGTCATTGGCCCACTGATTCATTGACTCATTGATTCGTTGGTTCACTGCAGATTCATTGATTCACTGAATCGTTAATCATTGACTCGTTTTTTATTGACTCATTGAATCATTGATTCACTGATCCATTGATTCATTGTTTCACTGTTTCATTGGTTCATTGATTCAATGATTCATTGCTTCACTGCTTCATTGATTCATTTATTCATTGTTTCGTTGCTTCATTGATTCAGTGATTCATTGATTAATTGGTTCGTTCAGTCAGTTGTGCATGGATTCTTTCATGTCATTTCATTGGCATCTCAACCACGGTTTGCTCGTTCGCTTGCTCATTCGTTGATGCACCTCACAACTTCAACACTTCATTGCGTCTGCATCTCAAACACTTTCCTATAGGCCATTGCTTTCTTATAGCCCGTTTCATTTTTTCGAAACTTCCGCCCCGGCACGGCCGGGCACTACCTGGTAGGTTATGCACAGTTAGGCTGCATTCTAGTGCTTCACAAACCCCAAAAATCTCAACAAGGGGATCTTCAAAGGATAGCAGCGCCAGGAACATTTGCTGTCCAAGAGGCAGTGACATTGCTTGAAGCTCAATCTCTTCCAATGCCAAGAACACGGCCTGGCAGTGCCACCAACTGCCCTCGCTGATGTGAAAATCCAGAAAACCCTCTGTTTTTGTCGATAAAATCTGTTCAATTCCAATGGATTACCATGAATTTCCCCTATGACAAATTACAATTTGCGAGTATGCCGTCTGCTATCGTGTGCCATCATATGCCGAATTTTTGGACACACCCATCTGCTTGTGAAGGCGACACCAGGCTGCGGGCTTGAGCAGCTGAGTGTGAGAGCGAAAGCGGCGACGTTTTTTTGCCCTTAAAGCAGTGGAGATGCGTACGGACGCCATGCGCGTCTGCACGTCTGCGCGATCGTCTTCAGAGAAATGTCTGGAATTTCTATCAGGTAGGATTGAAGGCAGGATTCCAAACTTGCAAACCACGTTTTCATCTTGATGGATCTTGCATTTTGGTTCTGACATATTCTGACTGGTCTTAGCCTTTCCTTTCCCAAGCTTTCCACAAGCTGTTGCATGCGACAGCATCAGTGCTGCCCTCAATATGCAGCAAGAGATACATAGAAGAGGTTCGATTGAAAATCTGAGTGAAACAAACAAGTGCCTATAAAATCACTCCGTTTCTTGATTTTTCACATAAAACAGCATGATTTGCACAAACAATGACAAACATTATAATGAATTATAAAGAACTACCATGCATTTTCAGCAGTAAGAGGTTGGTTTGAAGCAGATCCTCTTCTGTTCCGTCAAGACAAGAGCTCTAGGTTGTTCGAAAAGAAACACCGTTACGGATACGAGAGCTCACCTGAATGGGATGTGTTCTGATCCGTAAGACTGGCAGAATCCACTTTGTGGTCTGCATTGCGCTGAAATTCATTTGCGCTGAAAAGCCTAGTATTTGTGTTTGCATTAGCACATCTTCCTTGTATCGAACTATGGTCCCCACCATCAATGATGGCAGATGCATCGAACGCTGTCAACCTCCATGCCAGGGCAAACGCGAGCTGGTTGGTCAGCCGAGCTAGACTTTTTAGCAAGGACATCAGAGATATACAGAGACGTAACAAACAAAACCATGAGATATTGTAAGACCAACATAACATCGTATGCATTCATATTCATATGCTGCTTCCTTCATACAAAACTCCCTGTTATGCGACTTACATGGGCAATCAAATGCAGTTTTTTTAACATATCTTCACCATCTGCAAATCCCGGCCTCAGTCGCCTCAGTCGCTGAATGCTCTACTGGCTCCGCTGACGCCGCTGACAGCACTCCATGCGCCACTGTTGGTTCTTTCCGGGTCATCGCTATCTGCTCCGCTTCTGGACTCACCATGTTTCTTGGATCTCCTGCATTCCACCAGAAAAAAAGCATCCCAGTTAGTAACTGACGAGTTCGTCGTTATGGTTACATTACTCCACGAAATGAAACTATTTGCATTGCCATACTTAAGTACCAAGCACTTAAGTAATGTGGTAACACCCAAAAGCAAATGATCCCCAAATCACATCAAATCACCATAAATGGCTGCTAGCATAAACATCTGTAAACATCTATAAACATCTATAAACCATCCCCAGTCATGGTAGGTTTATGGCATCGATGAATCTCATGGAGAAAAAGTCTCAGGTGCATCTGTGGATCCTAAACTTCGACAGGGTGGAGTGCAGGAGGTGTTCCAGCGCAGCCAGTTTCTCCTGGTGGCAACCCGTGCCTTGAAGACCGGCCCAAACATGAGAAAAAAACAACAAATTCAATGGTTGGTACATGTTTTGAAATCAACATTTTATCATTTCATGACGGTAATTTTTATGTTTGAATCAAACTGGACCAATTTTGTTTGGTCTTCCCTTTTTTTTTGGCATGTCATTGTGCTTCACAGGCAAATGTCCCTTTGACAAACAATATAGCAATGGAAATCCTCTGAGGATTTCTCCTTTGCCCTACCCTCTGGTAGACAAGCACTATATATTAATCTCCGAACGAAAAAACATCCATCTACAAACTTGTGACTTTGTGCATCGCCATTTTCGGCTTCGATTCCCCTTGAAACTCTCGCCGTATTTCTTCCAGTCCTGGCTTTTTGTGGCCCAAAAAAGTTTCACTCGCGCCTCCTCTTCGTTTTCCGCGGACCTGCTGTTGTCTGCGGGCCACTCCAAATCCTGTGAGCAACTGCCTCCGAAGCGAAGGATGCGATCCGTCGCCACCACAGTCAGGTTTTGCGGCTCCAGGACCTGCTGGCGGGTGCAACCAGCGCCAGGATCTGGAAATCTGGAAAGATAACCAGAAAATGAGAACCATACCACAAGACCATACTGAAAAGCCTCTGGTTAAAAGTTGATGTTAAAGGATCTCATCTCAAGTCTTGAAACTTCGGTGGAAAAGAAGGAATCATTGCAAATTTTGGGGTCCGAAACTGGACAATGCTCAAACATTATTAAGAATTCAACCATTAGATTTTGGGGACACCATATGCACCATATCTTTCATGGAGCCAAAATGCGCTCACTAACCCACTCATGAGGGTTGATACGAAACACAAATAGGCTGCTTTGTGCCCACAAATTGGGTGGATGATGGTGGATGTCAAAGAATTTCGACCGTATGAGCTGAATTTTGGACCCTAATCTGAACCTATATAGCTGCAAGCTTTAGTTGTGATAAATCCATTGGTTTTTAGGTGTGTCGTTGTGTCGAAGAAATAACGAGTTTTGATTGGGGTGCTGAGGTTTGGGTCGTTTCAAACAGCTTCACAGGATGGTTACCCTCTGGTTATTTAACATAGCTATGGAAAATGGCCATTTATAGTGAGTTTTCCCATTAAAAATTGTGATTTTCCATAGTTATGTTAGTTTACCAGAGGGTAGATCTAGTAAGATTTGCAACCTCCCATGTATTCTACGGGGAAGCACTGAGGCTTTTCCTATGTTCCAAGAATCATGTTGCGTAGCATACCGGGTAGCGAATTGTGATGTGTGACCGCGCCTGAATGCCACCAGCCATACCCACATCACCTTCGTTAAATTCCAAAGGGGTCTTGAGGCCCAATGTTTGCACCTGGCCATGGCAAGAAAGGACACAGAACACTAGGGCCGTTTCAGGGCCCATTTCTATTGCGAGAACCCATGGTTTCGAAAGTGTGGCTTAATGTGGCTTAGCTGGTGGAGTCCCAGTCCCAGGCACGAAATAATGCCAACGGTGTGGCTTGGTGTACGCCAAAGTCTGCACCTTCGGCAAAGCCCCGGTATCGGGATGGAATCTTATGATGGCGACCACAAATTGTGTAGCAAAATGGTTCCACATGTGTCACACAATTGCTCACCTTTATTCACCTTTCGTATCAAACTACCAAAGTTCTCAAACCATCCCATTTTTTGAGCACATGATTTTTTCACAACAGCCATCTGAATGCATCCGGAGATCGTTGACAGAGGCTCTCTTCAGCTTTGCATAGCCCAACATGTTCTGGTAGATGTAAACGTATGAGCCTGGCTCCGAGATCACCGAGATCCAGGTAGCATTTAAGGATCATCCAGTGATTTTTCAAAGATGTTTGGTGCGACCAAGGCGCAGTTCAGTTGGGCAATCAAAAGGTTGAGAAGCAAAATTGCCGATGCTGTAATGAAGCCAAAGACTGCAGTAAGCAGCAAAGGATCCTGGGGGATGAAGAAAAAACTGACAATCACTGACCCGAGGCACCCAAGGTATGGCCATCTTGCTGTACATTGCTATATTGTATATATTGTATACTATTACCCTCTGGTTATTTAACATAGCCATGGAAAATGGCCCATTTATAGATGATTTTCCCATTAAAACCTCCATTTATAAGGGATTTTCCATGGCTATGCTAAATAACCAGATGGTGTATATATATGTATATATATATATGTTATATATATTATTCAATTCTTCTATCCATGTTGTTGATCGTTCTTACACAATATACTATAGTATTAGCAAATCATATCACCATGGCGACAAGCACCCCAAAATTGCCAGTGCCAAGCTTCACTGTGCAGGTCACGGAAGTCATCTTCAAAGAGCCGCAAGGTAATGCCCGATAAGCAAATCATGGTGTCGCTGAACTGCTTCATGTCCTCGTAGCCTCAGGTGGTCATGGTGGTCATGTGCAAACCCCGCCAAGACCTGAAACATAAAAAAATACCTGAAACATATGCAATAAGCAATCAATAAGCATCATTTATGAAGAACCCCCATTTTAAACAAAGATTCAAAATACAGTATATCATGTATGAAGCTAGCTATAGCTAGCTGCCTGGGCTCTTACCATAAGTTGATATTCAGAGATATTCAGCATGTGCTGCCATATGCTGCCATGTTGCGGTGATCCAGAACTGTAATTGCACTTGCAAAAGTCGTCAGCAAGAACCTCGGCTGCCACTGGCTGAGGCATCCCAGATTTCCCCAATGGCCCCGGCTGGCATCTAAGAAGCATCAAGGCGAACATGAAGCGTCCAATCTCAGAACCAACGTGAACGCACACCAGGACGAACGCACTGAGTCCTAGGAGTTTGAACTACCCAGTAGCCTGTACAGTACGAAGAAAAAAACATACTGTTCTGTGCTTGAGAAGCAAAACTCAAACTCGGCAACTGGATGTCAATGCCAAATGGGATTGTCTCCAAATTGGGGATTCCTCAATTCATCCTAATTTCATGAACTATAAAATTCGGGTGTATTACATTCTCAGACAAAACCAGATTAGACGGATTGATACGGATTGGATATCTTCTCGCATCAGCGCCAATACCTGGCAAATGTCCATGTTTAGCCTTCACTCTGTTTGATTCCTATTTGACTTGTCAAGTGCATGAGAAAAGAATAGACAGGCAATATTCAACACCTGTGTATATATCCGTCTATTGTATCCTATTGGGTTTTCGGCAGGGTCTCATCTAGTGCCCATAGCTGCCCTTAACAGACTACCCATGGATGCACGGGTCCTGTAGAGAAGACAGCTAGGTCTGCCATAAGTCCCCAATGCAGGCCCACAGCAAACATCGCAAACCTCATTTTGTTGGTGTCTTGCAGAGATCCATTACGATAAATACATATAAATACCACCATATGGATCATATGGGCTAGGGGGACGGAATTCTGTGAACCAGTGTGCATGGGTCTTTGATCTGATTCCGAGCGTTGATTTTCAACACGCGGGACATGGATCTGCCAGGTTTCAGCAAGCAAGAATCTTGCATCAATGTAGTTTCCATTGCATGAGAGTCATGAGAGCATGTTCCGAAAACAGAAGTCCCTACATCATCTATGCATCCTAGAAAATCTGGCTGGGTTGTCGCTGAGCTGCACTGAATAGACGAAACCACCATTGTGATCATATTCTGGACAGTATTCAGAGGGCCAATCCGCCTTCAGGCTCACAAGCCGGGGGGGGAAGGCAGGGGAACTCCAAGAAGTGATCAGCAAAGTCAAACAAACAAGGAAGCTGATGGGCTCGGCTCCTCTGTGAAAAAAAAACAAATCAAGAAAGAACTAAACACAATTCACCCATCTGGAGGTCCTCAGAATAGTGGCAATAGATGAAAGGCTCGTAGCTCAGCATCAGAATAAGACAAATCATCAGCATCAAACTGGCCTTGGCGAAAGCCAGTAGCTGCTCGGGTGACATGGGCGAAGCACATTTAAGATACTCCAAGTGCTTTGCATGCAAGATCCACAAATGCACTACATTCCGTATCAGAGAGAATGCGACTATGGCATTTCCAAATTTCCGAGTGCCTGTGTCTGTGCTTCATTCAATGGATGGAACACAAACAAGGACCCATTCCTATAATTATTATAGAGTTACTAGAGTCTGAAATGTATGATCACGGTTCTGGAGAATGCCGCTCTTAGATTTTACCTCCGTCAAGTACCCCATCATTCCAACGTCACTTCCGTTGTTCCAAGAGACAAGGTGGTAGAATTCTGTGAGGTAGCGGGGTACTGGTATTCTTCTGAAGATGCGCACGGTATCACGGTGCATGTATGCCACGACAATATCACGGGAGTGCTGGGCCAACAGGACCATCAAGGTCAGCAAATAGGTGAGGATTCGACACACCAAGGTAGCCACCCGAACTTCAAAGGACTCCCTGTACCTCGGTGCGGTGCGCAATGCTGAGATTTGACTACTGGGAGCAATGGTAAACTAATGGTACCCTCTGGTAAATTAACATAGACCCTGGCAGATAGGGGTTGGAAGACTAGTTTCCATTAAAAATTGGTGATTTTCAGGGTCTATGTTTATTTACCAGAGGGTAAACATTATCATATCATCATATCACTATTACAATAAACATCAATAAACCATAACAAACCCATCTGATCCAAAAAAAACATGAAAAAAAGCAACAAGAAATCAAAGTGTATGGCAATCCATCCAGGCTGCTCTGGCAAAAGGGTCTGGCTGACCATAAGAATCACCAAGCTCAAGATGAACCAGAGCTTCGAAAGCATAAACTGCCGACTCACAACACCATGCCACAATCTGTTTGACACCAAGTCGATGGTCGGATGTGAAATGATCTTAGGGTCACCCAGTCGGACCAAAGCCTGCAAGGCTCCAGAGAAATGACCATGGGCATCGATGACCAGGTTTTTCACGTAGTAGTTCACGCGCCGCAAGCCGTCTTTTGTGAGCCGCGACCGCCAAACCAATCCCTCCAGGAAGGTTCCTAGAATCAATGGAGCTTCAGAGCAAATAATCGGAACGATATCTGGATGCCGCAGAAATAACGCATCCACGCCATAATAATATCTTTCTCGGTCAGCTCTGATGGTCAGCAAGTCCTCAATAATTGCCTTGGCAGCGCTTAAACTTCCGCTCTCGATGGCCCATCTTAAAGGCGAGATATCTTGTGTACCCACCTGCGAGTCGGAGTCGACGACGGTGCAGGTGAAATGGGGTAAAACCGCCAATTGTTTTTGTTTATTTTACCCAATGTCGATGTGTCATAGTTCAAAGTAAACTAAATCAACTAAGTACCAAATAAATAGAGCTGATTCTGCATTTCTATCTTTCATTGTCTTTCTACTGCTATTGAAGATCTCCCTGATCTCCCTTAAACCAGAGTGACATCAGATATAGGTACATTAATAGTGACATATTGGGTGGCACGACATGGGGACATCATGACATCTCAGTTGGGAACCTGCCTTCACAATCAGAACCCAATTGAAGCGATCGCCCCGTGGGGCCGAGTTCACGGCGCTCTGCAACTGGGAATGCGAATTATTGTTGATGGCTTTCATCACCTCGAGATGTGGAAAAATGTGGAAGTTACACATACAGAGCTTTCTGAAATGTAAAATTGCGTGTTGCACTATAGTTACACTGCTAAACAATAAAGATCAATAAAGATCAATAAAGCATCCTGATCATATTTGAACTTGTTCTGACGGCCTGCGATGCATGTTCCAACACCATGGGGTTCAATGGAAGGACAGTCACATCTGATATCATCTGATATTCCTGTGCAAACAAACGGAAATCACTAGAACTTGAGAAATCTTGGGACATTCTCTTCGCTACAGATTGATTGGACTGGCTACTTCGTTCCGTCGCAGCATCTACTCGTGCAATGGGAAGCTGACAGCTGAGATCAATGCCATCCCTATGGTTCGGGAACCATGCCATCAATTCATTCAATCCATTTCTGGTTGGTGGTTTTAACCATCTGGAAGGATTATCCCATATATTTTATAATTATATATATATATATTATGGAAAATAAATAATGTTCCAAACCACCAATCCATTTTATAGATTGTCATGGGGTCACTGATTTTGAACCCACAGCCATTTCATGCCATTTCCATGAACGATGCCACTGCTGCCACTGCCACTCTGCCGCCATTCATTCTTCACCATGTCACAATGGTGGAACCCTCGGTGACAGTGTGCACCAACATCTGTGCAATGATGCCCAAGGACCAGCCTCAGGCGGGAAAGATGTCCATCGGACCATCGGAGAACGACTGAAAAATGAGGCTGAAAAAAACAGTGCCTTTCCGAAAGAATCTAAAGAATTCTAAAGATCATTTTCTCAAGTAAGTTTCTATGCAAAAAAAAGTCACCCTAAACAGTACTGGCGGTTTGGGCTTCAATTCGAATCAAGTACTGGCCCGTCTCCCTATGGGCCCATCTGGGCCCATCTGCTGTTGGGACATTGCCGAAAGACAACCCTTCCTTAGCTTTTTGGGCTCAGATGCTGTCCCCCTTGGATCAAGGTGCTAAAGGCCTGTAGGGCCGTCTGATCAGCGACAAATCGTTTCATCGAGTCAACAGCTGCTTCGATGAAGGGCGAAAACATCTCCTCGAAAGTGCAAAAATCCAAGGAGAAACTTCCATGGAGAACATGGCATAAATCCATATATAAATCCCATTGTATCCCCAATTTATGGATATAAATGGGTTTCCATAAAAGTTCCACTTTGGCTAATCAAACATGGCAAACATGGCAGGTTTGGAAATTCCCGAGCCATAGAGGTTTGTAGCTGTTTTTTCCGGCATCTCCTGCGAGACGGCAATGACAGGCATCTTATTGTGATTGACATTTGGCAGTGTGTCAAAACCTTGTACCCCTGGTGAACATCAAAATAGCTGGTAAATGGATGTTCATCCCCCTAAAAATGGTATTTATAGGTATTGATCCATATACCCATTTGGGTGTGGGTCAAAACCATGGTACCCCAAAGTATCATCTTGTATCCGCAGCAAAATAGCTGGCTGTTGTAATTCTTGCTCTCTCCGTTCTGAGAGTCCTACAGCCATTGACCCAAAGTGGGAGATGCTTTGCCGGTTTGCCCGTCATGAACATGCATTCTTCTCGTGAGTTGTCTAGAGTCTAGAGTCTAGACTCTAGTGACTCTAGACCCTGTTTCAGACTGTTTCAGCTCGGTGCGTTTCTGCTCAATCTTTCCAAACAAAAACGCACCAAAGAGGCTGTCAATTCCACTACTATAGGATACTCATCCTCCTGCAAACCGACATAGACGTGGAAAACCCGCCCTTTGTAGATGACTTTCCTATGGTTTTACCATGGGTTTTCATGGGTTTTCAATGGGTTTTCCACGTTGTTCTGTGATTTTTTACCACGACGGGTTTCTGTTGGGCCAGTTCCTCCCGGCTCCGGTAGGAATCCCATGACCCATCCATTGGATCCTCCATGGATCCACGCCCGAAAATCATTTTGAGTTGGTCCACGCCCGAAAAAAACAGCCTTCAGAAATCCCATTGTATCCCCAATTTATTGATATAAATGGTTGATCAATGTTGATCACCTAAATACCTGCAGTTGTTGAAGTGATCACTTAAATTTTATAAATACCAGCAGTTGTTTTTCAGTGAACAAAATCCATTGAATTTGAGTCAAAATCAAGCAGGAACCACATATTATAACTCGTATGCTTTGAAACTTGAGACAACTGAGACAACCCCATTTTAATCAATGTAATTTTGGGACATCATGAACATCCACATTATCAGAATATATCTGAGAATTCACGATTTTTGATGATTGTTGATGTGAACACCAGGGGTAGGGTGGCAGGGTACCTGATCGCCAAGTTCTCCGCCAAGTTTCTGTGGGGATGCCATAGCCCACATGTCTCAAGCCCAAGGCCGAGATCTCGTCGACCATGTGCCAAGGCTCACCCAGCAGCTCTAGCGACATCACAGTGGCGCGGTCCGCGATGAAGTGCAAGCGCGTGTTGGATTGTTTGAAGTAGTCCTGACCTGACAATAGGGATTTCATATAAGATGTTTTAATGAGTTCCCATATAATATCTGTACCATGTATGATATGTATGGCACTGAAAATGGATGAAAATGGGGTACGAAACCTGAGAAGGGAAAGTGGAACATGACAAAATTTTCGGATGGGATTTGATGATATAATGGGATAATGGATGACAATGGGATCTACAATCATCATCATTTGGCAGTGTCTTAGAATGAGGTATACCATACTGTAACCCCCGCCAAAAAAATGAAGTGGGGAAGATGATGAACCATCAAATCTGCGGGAGATTTGACCATGGAAAATCACAAAAATTCAAATCCCAGAAACCCGGACGAAATTCGAGTAACGCACCACACGTGCATCATGTGGGAAAACAACACAAGGGAACTCCTGTATGAAAAAGCCCTGGTAACCAACACTGGAAAGGGAACATCTCCCATGTATATTGAAGAAATGATCGATGGATATCGATGGAAAATAAGTCGCATCATTTCTTATTATCATATATAATCAAATAATCTATACTGTCTATACTGGTTGGTGGTTTCAACCCATCTGAAAAATATTAGTCAGTTGGGAATATTCCTCCCACTATGGAAAAATAAAAAATGTTCCAAACCAACAGATTCTTATAGATGACGATCCTCTGTTAAAAAGGGATAAAAAGGGGCTGTCAATTGCCAGGGTTTCACCCACTGATTCCACTAGGCTGGACTACATGGGTTTGTGTGAACATTTTGATAAAATGTAGGACCCTCTACAGTAATCCCACTCATCATCTTTATCTTCATCTTCATCATCTTCATCATCAACATCATCAACGTGTACAATCATGCTCCGAATTATTTGATGGCCATAATTGGATGCCTGTACAGACAGTACGCCAATTTTGTAATTGTATATCCCATTGATATCCAAAGAACATATCCCATTCATATCATATCTCCATTATTGTTGGTTGATGTTGGTCTAACATATCCCGCCTTTTTGGGCCAAAAAAAATCCCAGCTCCAAACCACACCCGGAACTTTTCGGCCATTTTTGATCCATTTTTGGGCATGTCCCACCCTCGGTCCCACCTGCGGGAACAGCTGCAAAGTAGCGATCGTAGAGCCCAACGCGGTAGCTGTGCTTCTCTTCATCGCTCAGGTTTGCGAGCATCGTTGAGAGGCTTTGCCTGGATCTGGCTGGATCAATGGATTGAAACTTTCAACCATGGGATTTTTAGGTGTCTTGACTCCCCAAGTGTTCCTTAAATGGTCCCTTCAATTCTGGGAGTGGATCATGGAGCATCATGGAGCAGTGCTTACACTAGGATTACAAGGAAAAAACACATCAAACAACAAGTAACAAAACTGAAACAGAAGCTTTGGTTGACTAATCACTTTTCCATAATTTCCAAGATCGCTAAAGCAACATATCTGCTGACATGCCAAGCAACTCCCAAAGAAGTGGTTTCCCCATGGTCTTCTTCAGCACAGTTTCAATGTTATCCCAAAGCCTTGGTTGCTGCCAAGGAAAATGTGGGCTATGGCGCCTTGAAGTGGGCTCCAACCCCTAAATAGATCTAAATAGATGGTAACAATGACTTTCCCGCGGGTTTAGCAACTATTATGGGCATTGATTCGCAACGTCCACATGAACTTCCAAGTTCATGTAAATGTCCGTGGTTTAAAATTACATTCTGCTTGGATTGCCGACATGGCAAAAAGCTTCATGCTTCAAAAATGGAACGCGTACTACAGTTACTACAGTGCCCAGCAGCCAATTCCAAGCCAGTTCATGGTTGGTATCCCAAGTTGTTGGAAGTAGGGATCGCAAGGCAGCCAGCATGCATGATTTGAACTCTGAAAGATTCACGTTATCCCCAGAGGTTTTTGCAATGCGTATTGAAACGACGTTGCATTCCTGTTGCAAGCGTTTCGTATCTGAAATGTGCTCCACCATGGCGGAGAAGCAATTCAAGACCTCCTGCATCCACTTCCGACCAGAAAGGCCCATGACTGCGGAGTTCCACTGAAACATTTCGTCAAAGGTCTTGGGCACATCGATGTGATGTGTTTGATTTTTGGCTTTCGCTGCATGTGTTGTTTGATGTTCCTGAACCTTCTTGGCATCTTTGTCCTTTCGGCCAGTTTCGATATCATATTTGGGACCCGTGTCACGCTTGCACAACCTGGAGAGTGTACCCATCATTCGACTGCAACGGTTGCTGGTCATCACTTTGTTGCTCGGGTGGAGCCCGACCTAAGTGACTTGGAATGGGATCTTTTGGGCAAACACCAGCCTCTGGCGCATTCTTGGATCTCATTTACAAAAACATGGACAGCCTCTAGCACATGATCAAAACATATATCAGATTTATCAAGAGTGTAGTTATGTGATGCTATGTGTAGTTGCAGCCTTTCTGTTCAAGAATCAAATCAAGGCACCGTCTGCATAGTCTGACCAGAGAAACTGCTGCCAGAACTGTCTGGACTATCAGTACTCGCTACTTCTGGATCGATCTCAACACTTTTCTCAGGCTTTTCATCGTCCTCGCAGCACATTTCAGCACCGGCAGGTGAAAACGTCAGAGTACCCGGTACCCAATCCTCCTCATCTCTGCCAATTGCACCAAAAACAAGAGCAACACAGTCACAGCAAGCCAAATTGCGGAAACATATAATATACATAATAATATATATAATTATCGACACAGCTACCAATTTTTGCAAGGGTGGCTAGAATTTGCTCTTACTGGTCTGAGAGCCACTCAAACTCATTCCAAGTTTGTGTGCCACTAGATTCAGGTACGGCCTCTTGTTTTCTTCTCGTGTATGCAAACACATCTTACATGTACAGGCATCAGAAATCACATGCCACTGATTTGCTGGTCGTACAACCGCGATCATACAATCCACTAACATGATTTACCCTCTGGTAAACTAACAATAACTATGGAACAACACCATTTTTAATGTGTAAATCAACTATAAATGGGCCATTTTCAATAGCTTTTTGATGCTTTTTGTATGTTTACCAGAGGGTAAGAGGCGCAGTGGATTGACTCAAGGCATCTCGTCCCCACTGTCCCCGTCCTTCCGCTTTTGGTCTTTCTTTGACTGATGCAACATTCGCTGCTTTTCAGCCTTGCATCAATGGTAAATTCTGCGGAAAGATCGGGAAAGCAAAAACCTTCACAATGCGCCCTGCAGTCTACAAATATCCCCATGGTTACCATGATTAGAAGCTGTTCTCAATGTCAACTACCGACAATTCCTGTACCCAAAACATCCCAGGTCAGGTATGAACATGAACCCGACTATAATTATACTGTTGTTTAGTATGACAAGATTCATCATTATTCGTCCATATTCGTCCATTCAACCACGAAAGTCATCCCGGCCTCAGTCATCTGTCGTTTGCCCACCTCATTGGCCGCCTGCCAGCTCTCTTGAAGAACTCGTAGGCGGTCCGAAAAGTTGGCCTTGGCGCGCCAGGAGTAAGTTCATCCGACAAACATCGGGTTTTCATGTGAAATAACAGCAGTGTGAATTCAACATAGTTTTACCATGGGTCATTAAATGTCCCCATTGAACATCACCCAACCATACCCAACCATTAGGTATATGGTCTATAATAGCTACTATAAGGTGATGTTCAATATTCCCAAAATGGGACAGTTACCAACCCCTGTTTACTGTTAATGATATGTGATGGATTTTGCTGGCCATGTGTATGTTTTTAGGTGAAATAACAGTTTTAAAAACACTATAATGTGAAATACATGATATACTGATATTAATTATAGTAAGTAACAGCTTTAAGAACACTAATGGGTTTCTCTGAACATGATATATGATGATATATTTGATGGCCTGTGGAAACACATGTTCAGAGAAACCCAAATCGTGGGATGGACCTCAGATCTCTTCAGGATGGTGAAGCCATTGGCTCCTCGAGCACCACACTTTTGTCATCTCTTGTCTGCATTGATTTTGAACCATGTCATGCCATATATAACTTATATATATATAACTCGATGTCTAATTGTTTGATATTGTTTGATTTGATTATCTCAAATTGGTTTTGGCAAGACCAGCTTCAGCCTGTACGCTAAGCCAAGGGACCCGCACCCAGATCAGGGCGCCTCCAATGTATGAAAGGAGTTGTCCCCATCCATCGCGAGCCCAAGCGCTAAAGGCATCTCCCATCTCTGTCTCGAAGAGGTCGAGAATAGAATCCTTTTTATGACAACTTGATGCACAAAAAACATCAAAAAAATGGCCATAGATATCCATAGAGAATCATAGAGATCTGTAGTACCCGTATGTGGGGCAAGAGCTTGGTAACACTCCGTGGTTCTGCCCGATGCCTAGTTGCGAGCAGAAAATACACAAGTTGCGGGCTTTAGAAATGGGGAACCATGCGGGAACTTGGAAATATCCACCAAAACAAATAATAGAATAAGCCCATAGACGCCCCCTATCATCAAACTATTTGAATTCATTTTATTCATTTGATGTTTGTAAGAGTCGGCCCTTGTGTGGTTCCGCCGAGCATCTCGAAACAATGTCACCCGAGGCACGGTAATATCCTCAGCCCGGCATGCCCCACTGTACCCCATGGTTGATCATCATATTCAGATTCCCAATGAAACTATCTGAAACTTGCCATACCCTCTGGTAAACGTTTACATAACTATGGAAATTCACCATTTTTCATGGGAAAACTCACTATAAATGGCCATTTTCAATAGCTATGTTAAATTACCAGAGGGTAAATGGTGGGGTCCTCCATGCATTTTGGATCATTTTGGCCTCGGCCAGCTTGCATGGTGCCTTTGGGTGTTTGCCAGGAACCCAAGGCTGCCAGAATTTCCCACAAACCATGCCCTCAAAAGCCTGGTATGGCCTGCCTTGTCCTGCGAGGACAACTTACTTGTCTCAAACAAGCTTCGTAATTGAGATGGGCAAAAGCCATGGTCTCCACCTGGCTGTGCTCAAATCTGAAATGCGTTTCCGATCTTGGAATGTTCTTGGAACTTTCACATTGGTGTATGTATAACTGTATAACTTATAAATCACTTGATGGCAAAACATCAAAAAAGAACTAGCATAATCTAGCCCATCAGCCCCTTCATTGTCACAATTACACCATGGATGTTTTGTGGTTTTTTATATGTGATATCCCATGCAACAGTTTTTGGAGCAGTATAGATGTGCGACCGATTTCCTTCCAACCTCGATCTTCAAGGCAGATGGGTTCAGGAGGTTCGCAATGACTGAGCTCACTCCATTCACAAATCTGGGCGCCGAAAGGCGCCATCGCTTGAGATGATGTGGCGGGGCAGCGGAATATGGGCTTAATATACTTAATTAGTTTGCAATCTGATGTTCTTCAACGGGAACTCTGGGTGAACATCTACACTCGTCCAGTTCAACCGGAGTTTGTTCTTGTTATGCCCAACACTCATGATATCTCATGATTATCATGATTGCAAATTGCAGGAGTGTGATGTGGGGGGGCGCTGCTGTTCGAAAATTCAGCAACATTCACACATTAAACCCAATGATTGATTCAGGTCCGGTGTCCCTCCATTTCGAGTCTGTATCTTTGTAGCCCAGTCTTGAGGAAATCTCCCTGAAATCTCCGGCAAGGTGCTTTAAGGCCTGAACACCTCTTGGACCGACAAAGAGCGATTGCAAGGAAGGGGCGACTTCAAAAATTGCATTGAAGATGGCTTCGCCTCGCAGCTACCAGAAGCAGCAAGAGCAGCACTGCTCAAATGCATCATGTGCCAATGGATTGAAAGGCATTAGCCAAAGCCACGGAAGTTCACAGATCAGTACCCGGCCTGCCGACTGTTCGCTTTGGAAGGTATCGACATAGGCTTTCCAAATATCTGTGACCTCCTTCCTCAGTGCAACGGACATCCGAAAAGGCAATCGAAAAGGCAATTTGATTGGCAATCCAGGATCAGACACCGCAGAAACCTGTGGACCCGAAGATTCTTTAGACAACAAATAGTAGCCCCGAAAAAAGAGGGATGTTTACCCCATATTTTCCATCATATGTTCCAGGTTTCCAACGTTTCTATCACTCCCCTGCTGCTGCTTCCAATCCATGGCCTCTCCAACTGTGTACAAATAAATATTATATAATGTAAATGACATCATCACTAATGTTTGGATAATTAACTATAACATGCAATAACCCCAATGATATATTGGATAACCCTGCATCGCAACAACCTAAGATTGGCTGGTCATTGGATGATTATATAATAAGATATTCATTACTAGCCACCGTCACAAAACAATCCAACGATAAATTACATTGCTCAGTCCTTCTGCCAAGAGCTGTGCTGGAACTACTGCAAGACAAGCATCGCTACATCTGCAGATAGTGTCAAATCCTCTAATGTGCTTACATTGATCTCCCATGCATCGACATCTGCCTCAGTTACACAGGGGGCGGATATCCATCCTCACCCCAGAACAACCAAAATGAACAATATATCTTAACAATGGAGATGTATTGACACTTGGTGGGTGAAAACATGGGCAGTGGCAACAGCTGAGCCAAAGACACACCACAACTTGATTGATTTCTATCAAATCAAAACTATCAAAACAACTACATATAAAACTATATACATCTCTTTAGGTCACGGTGATCATTGGAGTTCTTTCATGGGGGATGCTCCACATCCTGCGGCCACGAAAAAAAACATTTCCAAGGAACATCCTCTTCCGGGACAGCCGCGTCTGGCGCTCGGAGGATGACATGTCTGTGCTTAAAACAACTCAACTGGAACCTGGACATAACATGCCGTAACATAGACGATTACATTTTATTATCTAGGTATGTTTAATGTAGTGATTGCTTCATGCATCAAATGCATGGTGCTTCTCTCCTAATGTGACATGTAACTTGGCATATGAAGGACCATGCGCAAAACCCGTGCTGTTGGTACCCCGGAACAATTCACCAAATCCATTTGCTTTTAAACAAAACTGTACAACACCATGTTTCACATTCAGCATTCTGGTGAATTTCATTCAACTTTGCCATCACGCAAGTAGTTCTGTAAAGCATTGTCACTTGCACCCATCGAAAATCCAATTGCAGCACAGAAATAACAGTACAAGAAAGGATGGACGCTGAACAACCAAAAATCCATGACTCCTGAGCCTCACCTTCAATTTTATTTTGGGTCAGAATTCCAACTTCTGGACCTTCTGGATCCGTCCCACCGGTCCCACCCGTCCCCCTGACCTGATGGAACCGATGACGAAACGTCATCTTCCATGATGCATAAAAAAAGATCTCTGCAAAATACCAAATTTCTCCATGGGTTTGAGCTGAAAGGAATGCAGTAGGCCAGCTACATCACTGCAGTCTCCGGACACCCAAATATCCCAAATCACTTCATCACAAACGAATAATAATTCTTTGGCAGTTACCTCTGGTCCTCTTTGGATTGTCATCTGCAAACCAAACATCTACGGAAATCCACTAAACCATCTGAATTCATCTAATTTCAATGTCAGCTCTGGGCGAGATGGGGTTTTGTCATTCAGTGAAGCCGTTGTAATTTACCCAAAACCATGTTTTAATGGAAATGCATCACAATTGTACAAAATCAATATCAGCTATATAATTAATCAATATCAAAGGTGTAATAATATACTATACGGATAATTATACACCCCTAACAATGGATGATGGTTCAACGTCCTCAAAGTGAGCAGTTCTGAAAAATTATGTGGGTCATTTGCTACCCATTTGTCGCCATAGTTATGGGTCAAAATATTAGGCCGTGAAGCCACAACATATTAGGCCTTGTTTCTTTCAAATGTTCTCATCTTTGGCCACCAAATTTTGACCCTCGATTTGTTTTTCTTTGAAATGTGCCCCCCCAATGCCAAGCGTTTTCCTATTGAAAAAAAATGTCAAATACAATTCCATACAATTCCTGGATCAATTTCACCTGGTTCATCCTGGTTTATCCAAAAGGTGGAACACATCGCCTCATTGCACTTGGGAGAAGTGTCACGGAGAGCCTCCGAGGCCTGGACGGGAGCATTGCCGCAACGGGAGTTGGTTGAATCCCTTATAGTCTGTTGGTTCGTAGTCTGTTGACCCTGAAGTCAAACCACAAATTCCCAGAAATCTTCTCCCGGAATACAAAACCGGGCCCTAAACCCACTCCCTAATTTTAATCAACACCTGGAGTAGTTTTAGAGGGTGTATTTAGTATCCGGGTGCGAAATTTACAATAAAATGAACACTTAGATTTTAGGAAACTATTTTCGTTTCCAATTCAAAATTGATCAAAGTACTTATTAAAATCCAACTAAAATATTGCCAAAAACTGGACTTCGAAGTTTCCCCTTAGTAATCTTTAACAACTCGTTAAAGACACTAAAATTTAAGATGTTCCATTTGAAAAACAACCCTTTTTTAAAAATACACCGGGATAACTCGTGTTCATTCTGGGGTGACACCCTCAGGTTGGACCGGTTGGACGTTGATTTTTAAACGATTTTCTGAAAGGGATCAACGAAAGATCAAATTGACCCACCTACAATTTCCCAAAATTGGAAATAGACCCTAGTTTTAATCTGTTTTAAATATTCGGGGTACGTTTAGCAATAGGGGAAGGGGTTATTTCGAACTCTTATGTATACAGGACAGCAATTCAGTGGCAAACGAGACTTGGTTTCCATTCAAAGCAGTCCAGTGGTTTTGAGGGGTTCGCTCTGTCAGCTAGAAGTACCTCCTATAGGTGGGGTGGGATGGGGTGGGATGTTAACGTTCGCTAACACAGATGTTTAACGTTTGCAAACCAAGGACGGCACACCTCCACACAGAATGGGGACTATACTATGAGATCTTCCAACTGCACCGACATGATGCCATGCAATCAGATCTTCTCCTGGCTCTGGCCTGGGGGTGGGTGTGATAGTCGTTGATGATGATGATGATGATGATGATGACGATGACGATGACGATGACGATGATGAAATATGCATGTTGTTGTTAATGGTGATGATGATCGTGATGACGGTCATGTTTATGATGATGATGATGATGATGATGATGATCGTGATGACGGTCATGTTTATGATGATGATGATGATGATGATGATGATGATGATGTTGATGATGTTGATGATGTTGATGATGTTGATGATGTTGATGTTGATGATGAAATGTGTATGTTCTTGTTGATGGTGATGATGGCGGTGATGATCGTGATGACTTTTATGATTATGATGATGGAATGAATGACTGAATGACTGACTGAATGAATGGATGGATGGATGGATGGATGGATGAATGAACGAACAAATGAATGAATGATGAATGATGACGATTTTGGAGTTACTCGCGAATACATGTTGGAGTTACAAGCGAGCACATGTACAGGAGTTACAAGCGAGACATCGCCCTGTGCGCAAGACATCAACGTACATGGAAGAATAGAACTCTGGACCTCGTTTTCGCAAGCTAAACCGCCGATTTCTCACATTCGACCCTACCCAGAACAGGGGTAGGGTCATATGCCAGAACATTGGGGTAGGGTCAAATGCGAGGCGCGTACCTTCTTTCGATGTCTTTTGCGATTTTTTTTTTATCAAGAGCAATTTCTGATAGCAAAAAGAGGATGCCACAAAATTTGGGCGGTCTTGAATCTTGGAGCTGAGGGTTTCAGCATCAAAAAACACGACAAAAAAAACCCTTTCACTGCGATCGATCGATATCGATCGTCGGTTGAAGAGAAAACAATGCGATCGTATGAATTTGTAAATTCGGCCAGTTGTTTCTGTTTGTGGTATCCATCTAAGAGTTCTATTTTGCTGGTATGAATCCTGTCCGCATCATGTCATTGGAACCATAAAAACGAGGATTCCAGTCTTCCAACCTCAATTTCTGCAAGGTCTTCCTTTCATGTTGATGAACAGTTCACATAGCCCGAGAAAAGGAGTTGGTGCAGTCGTGTGCAGTCATACTATGCAAGTGTGGCTGAAAATGGTATGCACCCTCATTTTTGGGAGAATTCATATAAGTTACGTTCACTTTGGATACCATCGCAGCTTGAGCAGATTGGGGAACCTCATTCAGAGCTCGGTTCCAGAACAAAAAGTGGCGCCTCTGCACTTCGAAGGTAGGCATGAGCGATGAAGCAGGCCTTGCTGCGAAAATGATCTGCACAGCTCGCTTAGTCATTTGTGGAAATCCTGGCATGCCTCCAATATATGGCAACAGCCACAATTCAAGGCGGAAGGGACAGAGGATTGTGGTTATGTTCGACTTAACCGTCCATTTTTCCTTGACTTTTCTTATGCAACGTGGGTTGACCATGGTTGAGCTATATTCTGGATGATGTTTTTCATGGTATTTGCATGAGTTTTTCTGAGATTTTGTCAGTGATATCTGAATCTACCCCCTGAAATTCCATAATATGGTGTATCGTTTCTTTGCTCAAGTCATTAATGACTGTATGCTCTGAGAGCTGACAAGCCGAATGTCTTCCCTGAGGATCGACATTTGCCATGTAGTGAATAATGTGCTACAGGGATCCACCGGGAAAGCAACTTTTTCCACCAACGATAAGGACTTGATCATGACCCGAATCATTCTCATTGCTGTCGTAGTCATCATCGTGTCCCAATTGGTGGTCAATGCTGCTTTGTTGTGGCTGTGCCGCGCTGCTCCAGAAAAGTCAATTTCTTGGGTACCCAATTCCGATCTATTTTCATAGGTTGAACAACTCACACCTGATGCGTGGTTTGACCAACGTCTGTGCTAACTCGTCACTTAGAGACAAAGCAGGCGCCTGTCCTTATATGTCCTTACTGTGCAGAGCTTCCGCAGTTCTTGAAGCATGGCATGTGGGTGACTGATGCGGTTTTCCCTCCTGTTTTGTTTGAGTCCCCAGCCAGGAATCAAGTAGAAATATGCAAAAAGGAAGGAAGGAAAGGAAAGGGAAGGGAAGGGGAAGGGAAGGAATTCATGAAATGACACAAGAGTGCAAACGTCATCGAGTAATTAACTAAAGCAGGAGGCAAATGGGTGTATGTCCAAGAAAAGTCCAAAAAGTTGCATTTCTACGATTATTAACTAAATGAACTTTTTGGCATCCTATGTTCAATTAAACCCATATAAAAGCATCGAAACAATTGACAGAAAACAACTCTGGTGGCATGCGTGGCAGCAGCCGCCGCCTCACTCTCCGACAAACCAACTTCACGCTTTGCCTGAAAAGAATGCATGATGAGTGTGTCTGAAAATGGGGGTGAACATGCTTCAACCATGAACAATAGGGATCTTTAAATGGAAATATGATGGGGATTCCCGGGATATGAACAAAATATGATGCTACTTATATAATATGCGGCTTTCTCACCATGGGCTCCACGGCAACTCCAAAATAGGGTACCATACCCCCGAGAACCAATGGTTCGTCATTGTCATCCACCATTTTCGGGATGATATCATACTGTCACCGACTCTCACCTGCCTCTAAAAGCAAAGGAATCGTTGCCAATGCTGTGAACCTTGGCTCAATGGGTGAACTCGATGTGCTTGAAGTAATTCAGAAGGAACTTTCACATCTTAAGTGTGTATTGGGAAATCATTGGGGTATTCTGAGATATAGTTGGACAAATATACCCTCTGGCAATCAAACACGGCATTCGAAAATCCACTATACATGCTGATTGAATGGGAAAGTCATCTACAAATGGTGGATTTTCCAGCTAGCCACATTTGATTACCGGAGGGTAACCAAGAAATGTAGATATTAGTGGATTTGTCCGAAAATTGTGACATGTGATGACATGTTTATACCCTGATACTTGGCAATCAATCATTAAGGGAAAAAGGATGACAATCCGTTGGAATTGTGGGTATCCCATCTTTAGACTAACATAACGCAGGGTTACCTTACGGGGTACTTTGATGGCATGCAGTCTAAACATATCTAACCGCGGCAAAGGATGACTAGCAATGCTGTCCTTTTGGAAGAGAGAGAGAGAGACATTCGCTATAAGCATTGATGTGGTGTGGTTGACAAGTTGACACTACATTGATCAACCAACGAGTTGAAAGTGGCCTGGTTAATCATAGTTAATAGTGATTAATAGTGCTTAATATAGTGATTAATAGTGGTTAATAGTGGCTAATAGTGGCTAATAGTCTAATAGTGGTTAATTACCTGGCTGAAATCCCCAACTTTTCTGCTCGGGCCCGCGCACAGCGTTCTTCACAGCCAGAAGCAGCGCGCTTCGAGCGTATCTGTCGAGTTGATCCAGCGGACGTGTGAATCATGCCGCTGTCAACGGCCAAAAAAGGAAGGGCCTTAGCAGAATCGAAACAGGCCGTTACTCCAAATTACCAAATTTGTAGTTGGAAAATCAAATCATGTTAGCCAAATTATTTCACCAGAAAGGGAGAAACAAACAGTTTTTTCTTTTTTAAGAAGAAGTACTGTAGGATATCATTGGGTTTACCCCTTGCCTCCAGAGCGGCTCCGGCAGTTGGTATCTGGCACATAGGCAAAGCAGCTGCCAAAGCAAACACCCGTCCTTGACAGCTGGGAACATGCCCAGCATCTGTGTGAAACATGGAAAAAATGGACGTGGTACTGGAAGAACACGGCTCATCATGATAAATAATCAGTAACTAGCCATGAACACATGGTAAAACCATGGTAAATCATAGCAAGTCCCAAACCTCAAGTGCTTAACAAAACATCACCAAATCAAACAACCTTCAGTTCGTGGCCCGGCCACGAGGACTTGCTTATGTCCTCTCTGTAGTCACAGGAGATCCGGGAAGAGTAGATGAAGGTCAATACAGTGTCCAACACCTGCAGGACTGAGGGCACACATCGTCCTCCACCCGCTCCACATGGCGGTCAAGGTTCTGAAACCTATTCTGAATTCTGATCTGCATGGTTTACCCCCTGCGCGAAATGCCTTTTGAAGGGACTCAAAATGGGCAGCAATCAATTGGGTTCGGACACATAACTCTCTTTCCTTCAAGAGAACAGTTTTGAATCAGTTCATATTTTTGTGCACAATTGAAGGCCATGGAATTGTAAGAGACCCAGCAAAAACATGGCACTGTTGGAAACCAAAAAAAAGATGACGCTCCATCCCAAACCGATAAGAGGCAAGCCATGGATTCAGGGTACAGCCGTAAATGGCACAACCGTTGATGTGGCTATGTGAGCTGCACCTGAAATCAGCATGATATTTGGATATCTTTGGGTCGTTGTCCAAAGCTATGATACTTTAACGTCTTGTAACATCTCTCGCTGTAGCTGCAAAATGATAAAAAAAAAAGGAAACGGTTTGGTCCACAAAACATTGTACAATATGGTACCCCTGAAGCCATTTTTTGATCCATATTGAAATAGCATGAAATAGCATGACATGTCACACCCTACCCTCTGGCAATGGCTAACATAGCTATTGAAAATTGCCATAGAAATAGTGAATTTTCCCATTAAACATGGTGGATCTTTCCATAGTTATGTAAACGTTTACCAGAGGGTCCTTGCATCCGATAAATGGATCCTTAAACACCTGGCAGAAATCCGCCGGATCCACCTTGGAACTGCGGCAGCTCAGAGGGTCAATCAGCAACACCCTTCCCGCGGCGGAGAGCTCCTGGTGCAAAACACCTGGCGGAGAAAAGGCGTTGAACCGTTGAACGGGTGGGATGGGCAATGGCAGTGGAACATGAGGACTTAAAAAAAAAAAAAATCTCGTGTGTTTGACCAGAAATTGGGTCTCTCCGTATACATCCGTATATCTATGTCAAAAAACATTGGGAAGATTACGACCTGGCGCTGGGTTTTGGAGTATACTTTGCACAAACCATTGACAAATCTGCGGTACAGGAGTTCAGGAAGTTCAAACACACGCTTTTTCCACCGTGCTCTCCAACGTGCTATTCATGCAGTGGTTCAATGCATCTTTCCATCGAGCCACCTGAGCATACCTTGACTGTGACCGAACTCTTTGCAATCATGGAGAATATCAGAGACGCCCAGAGATTGCTATTGCGAGCGCTGCTAAAACGGGCTCACATGGGCACTAACAAATGGATACAAATGGTTGAGGTACTCATGAACAATCAAACTTCGATGGTGCGAAGCTGAACAAATCATAACAAATCAAACTTCGAGTGCAAAAAGAGCTACCAAGAACGAATGCAAGATGCCTCTTTGCCTCCACAACTGGTCAGTGGAGGGTGAGACAAACAATGGAACCCAAGCACTGCTGGGAAGAAACTGACCGATACGTTCCCTGGTCATCTCTGGTCCCCGCAACAGCATATGTGTAGTTCTATCAAATCATTCTATTGGAATCTATTGGATGATATGTCTAAGAATCGGAAAGGATCCACTGGTTCTTATGGTTTTCCCAGTTACTAAAACAAACCATCAAATGGTGGATTTCTGGGTCTGTCCGAAAATAGGGTAGCCCGGTAGCGCCAAATCCATTGGTTAGTCATGATATGTCATGATGTTCCCTCTTAAGATGCTTCAAATGCCATCATTTTTGTCGGTGACACCACCTTTTTCAGACCCAAAATGACAGGGATCAGATTTTGATCGAATCTCCAGGCACCTCGATATGTACACCCAGCCTTTCAATCTAATGCCAGCGCAAGGACTTTGACCTCAGCGATCTAGAAAAGAAGACCCAAAAGGAAAACAAAGCTTAAGCTGCCTGATCACTTCTGTATATAATTATATATGTTCACAATGATTAATAGTACATATATATATATAATATTATATAATACTTGCAACTACTTCCCAGGGACCTCAGGATTTGACTTCAGACCCTACATCTTGGGGTCTTTCATGAAGTTAGCCAAGGGTTGTCTAGGTTTATTAAGATTCAGTGTAGGCCTTTTGGCCCGGCGTGTTAGGAAAGGTCTTCCATGGATTTTCGCCGTCAAGTTAACATAGAAGGCTGAGTTGGTAACTTCACTTTAGACCTTTTTTCCTCTATGCAACATGTGATCCAACATGTGCCATCATGTTTACACACATAAGATGTGCCAAAGGAAGGCTAAGTTGGGTTATAGCTGGCCAACAGTCAGCACCTGTGGGTCTGGAATGGTTTCCTCCAAGCTCGGAAAACAGATTGAAATACATTGACCTGAGGGAAGATGATGATAGACCCTGTATTTTTTTTTCAAACGCCTTGGTTGGACAAAAAGTTTTGGTATCTACAGAATGGAGATGATGGATGAAAACAAATGTGCAAAGGAATGTAGAAGTAGAAGATGTGCCAAAGGAAGGCTAAGTTGGGTTATAGCTGGCCAACAGTCAGCGCCTGAGGGTCTGGAATGGTTTCCTCCAAGCTCGGAAAACAGATTGACATGCATTGACCTGGGGGAAAATGATGATAGACCCTGTATTTTTTTCAAACGCCTTGGTTGGACCAGAAGTGATCAGAAGTGTTGGTATCAACAGAATGGACATGGTGGATGAAAACACATGCGTAAAGGGATGTAGAAGTAGAAGAGGTGTTAAAGGAAGGTTAAGTTGGGTTGTGGCTGGCCCCATGTCAGCACCCTCTGGTCTGGAATGGTTCCCTCCGAGCTTAGAAAAAATGAAACGCATTGACCTGGGGGAAAATGATTATAGACCCTGCATTTTTTCCAAACGCCTTGGTTGGACCAAACGTTTTGGTATCTACAGAATGGAGATGATAAATGAAAACAATGGTGAAGAGGGATGTAGAAGAGATGTCAAAGGAAGGCTAAGTTGGGTGATAGTGCAAAAATGATGGTGGCCCAACATAAGCCCAACATAGCAACATAAGTCATCAAGGTTCAAAGGTCTAAGATGAAGTTCTTTGAGGGTTTAATGAAAATTCAGGCAAAGGTCTGGAATGGTATTACCGCCGTAACTTGCGTGGGTCTGAAGTGATCAAGGCCCAAAGGTCTAAAGTGACACTGTTACCATTCCAGACCCTTCCTAGGAAAACCCTTGAGGGTCAATCATTCCAGACCTTAAGTAGTTGAGGGTATATTATATATATATCATGTGTATTCATGTGTAATCATGTGTTAGCTATAAATAAACAGCAAAAAAAACGCTTTAGACATTCAAAAATTGCAGCCATACAATTGCCATAGCATTGGCGATGTGTGTCTAGGCATGTCTGGGCCGCCTCGTGCATCTGATGAACTCATCACGTTCTCGTATGCTGTTTAGGCGAAAGGTCACACCTCGGTTTAGCACGTTGACTCAACGGCCTTCCAGAAAGGGGGTTCAAACTAAAAAACATCTGCAGCAAAGGTCCAAAAAAATGGTGCGAATTCGAATCTCGAAAAGCAACGCTTAGAATATATGTGCGACGGTCAAAACTCAATTCATGTGGTGAGGTCATGGCATCGCTTCATAAGGCCCCCTATCGCTACACACAGTCCCAGCACCCTTTTCACCAACTAGGCAGAATTGCTGCTAG
>Ga0126342_10002534_pt1 | contig 28662 bp, 23 predicted proteins | sample Cyp1metagenome_FD_92528 | JGI IMG/M metagenome (GOLD analysis project Ga0126342, IMG submission 92528) | Coral microbial communities from Lord Howe Island, Old Settlement Bay, Australia - Cyphastrea 1 metagenome | ecosystem: Host-associated > Invertebrates > Cnidaria > Coral ... | reverse complement strand
CACCTGCCGAGGCCTGGATCCAGAACCCTAGGGTAGGGTCTGAACACTTAACGAAATCTAACGTTTACTCCCAGGCAAGTCCATCTTAGACCCACCAAAAAAGGTCTACAATGAAAAACCTGAGGTCCCTATGTAGTACCTGAGGGTATGTTTACACCATGTAGTCCCATTAGTTCTCTTTATTTCATGCGACACCCACTTGATGTCAGTCCACTATTTTCCCATGAACTCCCATTCTTTTCCCGTGATTTAAATCTCATCGTTTAACAGTCATTCCATTATTATCCCTTTTGTCCCATTATGTTCCAATTGATTAAAACGGTTATCCTTATCATTATCCCATGAGTTTTTCACACCGCGCGGATTGACTCACACACACACACACGTACAGTTCCCATGATTTTCCGATTTTCCCATGATTTTCCCATGTTTTTCCGATGTTCCTTTGACTTTTCCCATATTTTCCGGTGTTTTTGCAATGATTTTGGGATGATTTCCCATATTTTCCCATGATTTTCCCGTGTTTTTCCCATGATTCCGACCTTGAGATGTCCTGAGGATCTTCCACCTCTTGGTGCTCTGGGCCTCGCTAGGCATCGATCCCAAAGCCATCTTGGACGAGTTGGCGCGAAGAGAAGGGACCAGTGGAGTGCCTTGGCCCTTGGACCCATATCATGGTTAATATTTGGTGAATATTTGGTTAATAGTAATATATGTTGATAATAGCTAGTAATAGCCAATAATGGTTGATAAATGTTGATAGTATGGTTAAAAATATGGCTAATAATATGGTTGAAAATAGTTAAGAATATTGTTGGTTAATAGTATGGTTAATAATGGTCAATATATATGTTAATATAGTATTGGTCAATAATGATATGATGACATGGTTGACTATACACCGCCTTTAGCCTCGCTGAACTGCACCAGATGGCTATGGAGAGAGAGAGAGAGAATGGTTAATTAATAATCGTTAATACTTGTTAATAATATGGTTATTAATATGGCTAATGATATGGTTAAACATGGTTGACAAGATGGTTGATATAATATTAATACGGTTAACACTGTTTAATCAATATAATAATCTGGTGATTAGTGGCTAATATCATTTGTATGAATTGGTTACCGAGTTGGTATAATCAAATTACTGAGGTTATTGATTCATTAATGGTCAATAATTTATCATGGTTAATCATATGGTTAATGATTGGGCTTTATTACAGTAATATGTTGTTCCCCATTTGCACAGATGTTCCCGATATTTTCCCCATAGCAGTAAATTCACAGCCACACCTTGCCAATAAGCGGGGTCGGAAGATTGGTTAACTTACCAGAGGGTAATGTTGTTGAGAATGGTTGACAATATATAATGCTTAATCATATGGTTAGTATGGTTGTTATCCTGTTATATATTAATTTAAAAAAACACAAGAATTTGTAGTACTGTTTTGTAGTTACAAGCGTTTTATCGCCATGGAATTTTTCATATGATTATTATCGTGTGAACAATAATTGGATTCATAGTGTCATAGTGGATTTATATAATGGGAATATTAACCTACCATACATGGTCAATAATAATACTGTTTTTTCGCAAGAAGAAGATGGGAAGTCAATCATGAATAATACTATCTATAATCATGCATTATGCTGCATAATTATAATAATCCATGGATAGTGGGAAGTCCAAGGACATGTCAAAGTGACATTGCAAGGTGAAAAACTGGTGGCGGCTTCACCGCTGGGTGGCGCTGGGAAATGGCGCGTTTGGAAATGGCGAGCGTGTTGTTTTTCCCTGAGAACTGGGATTTCCCATGGATTTGTTTTACTAATTTTACTATTTGAAACCAGAAATCCATCAGAAGTGCCACTGAATTTTCATCATCCGCTCAAAATCATCGCAGTTTCCGCAGATTTCATCGCCAAAAGGCCCAAGGCCCTCAAGTAATAGTAGGTCAGTAGGTCCAGGTCCTCAAAGTTGAAAGGAATAAAGGCCAAGTTTTACGAGGTCATTGACCTGGAGACTTTTCCCAGGTCGAGGAAAAGGCGTCGCGTCCCAAATGATATGGAAATCTCTGAGTGGTCATGAGCTGTGTGGCCTGCGGCTTGGCACAGTTCCATTACCGTTCCCCTCCGGTGAACGGAGGACCTGTTTGGAATTGTTTGGATATTTCGGGAGCTTTGTTTATCCATTTATCCATACTCGCTAGTGGCCAGGGGAGTCAAGGAACTATGAATTGAGTTTCCAAACTGCGTGTTGTTTTATTGCGTGCTGTATGTTTGGACGACAGTTGCTTCAGGTTATTTCATTTGAGAGGGATATGACATGATATGACGATATTCCATGATATTCCTGGGTTAAGATGTTTCGGAGGAGCATTTTCCCGTTTTTGATATACCCCTAAATGAGGTAGTTACCCCTAAATTCAGTGATTTATCCTCATTGTTCGATTTGTTTGTAGTCGAATTACATTTTTTGTGGTACCCTTTGGTAATTCAACATAGCTATTGAAAATGGCCCATTTATATAGTCGCAACTGTAGTTGATTTACTTATTAAAGGTTGTGATGTTCTATAGCTATGTAAACGTTTTCCAGAGGGTATACCCCATTTTCAGGCAAACCCAGGTGATGCCGACGCCAACTTCCCAGGTCACAGTTTGAAGGACAGCAAGAGCTGCGCGGGAGCGGATGATCCTCAGAGCTTGTGTTATCGAGTGGATAAAACAGGCGTGCATTGCCATTGTTTGGTCCTGGTGTTGATGGTGTTGGATTTGAAACGTCCCTAACCCTGCACCCCAGGGCTGCCTTAGACACCCGTATTTTTGTTGGTTGAAATCATTTTGTTGCTGAAGTACGGATCTTTTTTTTGGCCGGGCACCAGGTGAAATCAACATTTTAGTTGATTAATTAATATATCACGTTTATCCAAGGAATACATGATCTTGGGAAATCCCAAGTTGTGTTGGCTACCATACCAACATTCCATTTATTTGGTTGGGTAGAACAATTAGAAGCACCACGACCACAGCAGGATCCCAGGATGATTCACCAATACTAACTGTAGCGTGAAACGATCAATTTCTGGCTGGAATCAGATGATTCCAATATTTGACAGGAAAATTCCAACTTATGTTACTATGAAACCATGTTCGGCTTAAAACACAAACCCTTAAACAAAAATAATAATTTGAGTTGGATAAGTCGGCTTTTTTGCACAGTAAAGATCCCTGCGCTGATATATGTGTAAAACACAAATGACGTCAAATCATGTTTCCTTTGTCTCCGCGGAAATCTAAATGTGTTTGCTAAATGAGTTAAAACAGGCCTTTTTACAATACCCATATGCTCCATGTAGGATGTATGCTTACTTGCATTTTTGTGATGTCTGAACAAACTTGGGCAATTTCTGGGTGAAATCATTTCAACACACAATTGTTTGCCCAACTTGTTTGCTTAAACAATCCTAACATACTTAGATCAGTTACAGTCTGGTAGTTAAAGCAAGTTAAACATAGTTCCGTCCCTGTAAACGTTTACATGGCTGTAGAAAACCCAGAAAACCCCACCAGAAATGCAGATCATTTTCGGAAAACCATGGATTTTCCTTTGGATTTCCACCAAGCCGCTTACCCGCAAAGGGGGCCCCGGCACGTCCACCGCGCCGAGGTAGTGCCACGTCCACGTCCACGTCCACGTCCGGCACGTCCGGCACCTTGCACCTGGCGCTGCCGCGCTGCGAGGTGGAAGGCAGATCCATGGGAATCCTGTGACGTTTCGCCTTTTTCGCAAGAGAAAATCATGGACTTTGGACCACTGCTCTAATATGGAGATAATATGGAGATAATGCTGTTTGATGTTGAATGTTCAGAAAGGAGATAGATAATCTGCTGATATATGCTGTTTGATGTTGAATGGGTTATATAAATATGGTTGAATATATTTGTTTTCACAGGAGACCATTGGTTCCTATTTTTACTCCCAAATATGGTGGTTTCCTGTGTTCACTTCGGACAAGTCTTGGCAAGATTCATCTCAACATGAAGAGCCCAGTTGCGGCTTGGCCGTGTGGTAATTACCTGAAGAAACATGGAGCAGGTTGAATTCTTGCTGCTCTATTTGTTGAATTCTTGCTGCTCTATTTGAGACATGCATTTGACGGTTCTATATTTTTCTCAGGAGGCTCCAAGGGAAAAGAAAATATTCTACCCCCACATATTTAGCCAAAGACCCAATGGTCTTTGAGATTTAGTGGAATTGAGGGATGGTAATATGTTATATATGATAATCACAATCAACAATAGGAACCCCCAACAAAAAGATACAACGTGAAACAAAGCACCAAACAAACTCATGGGTTTTACCCCCAACTACTGATGTTGTCCTGTTTTGTTTCTATCAAAGATAGGGATGTAAACCAGCCTATCAAAGGTAGGGATATATAGCGACGGACAATCAGTTAGAACGTATTTTGGAAAAATCTGAATATTTCACGCTTTTTGGACGTTCTAAGTGACTATTCGTCTACGTTCTAAGCACCCCACTTAGAACGTTCAAATATCAAGATTCATCACTTAGAACGTACCGGGGAATTTAACACTTAGAATGTGTCTAGGTCAATGACGATAGTGGAAAGGCTTGTGAAATCTTTTATCTCTAAGTGTTGGATTCAGCAGCTAATTCCGTAGGAAGCATAGACATAATTTCGTACCATTTGGCTTTTCCCTCCCGTATGATAAGTTAAGATATTGGTGATAAGTTGATAGACATTGTATAAACATGTTCTAAGACGTTTAATTAAGCATATTGTTTAGACATTGGGTGTTCAAAGGGGGGTAACCGTTTGATTGCGTTGTTGTTTCCCCGAATCTCTTCACGTTTCTATCCCATCTGGGATGATGAATCCGAGTGATATATACATGTCAACCCTGGATGAATACACATCTAATTATGCTGTTTAATTGCGGGGGTATCATTTAAGTATCATATTATAACATATTACTACTATTTGGGGAGTACCCAACTAATTAATTAATAACTCATTGTTTAGTAATCCAAGGTTGACCTTAAGAATGTAAGATATAGAAAGCGAGCCAATCTTCTAGGTAATGGTTGGGTAATTTCATTGCTTCTGTATTGAAAACAACTTGTTTAGCAGGGTATATAGCAATGATCGAATGAATCAGAAAAGATTGCGATTTTGCTTGCAACAAGTTGACTTTTCTTTGCAAATGTTTGAGGATGATTGGGATTTAGGCAAACTTGGGCCAAGTCACTACGTACAAACATGCGACTTGCCGGTTAATAGCTTTTGACTGGGACACACCCTCTGGTAAACTAACATAACTATGGAAAATCACAATTTTTAATGGGTAAATCCTTGTAATTCCACTATTTCTATGGCAATTTTCAATAGCAAACTGTTAGTCATTACCAGGGGGTACTCATTTCATATTTTACTGTGATGTCATTGGGATACCCATGATGACACTGGATCATTGGACCCAAGGTCCAGTCTCAATAGCAGTCCCGTAGCTTCGTTGATTTACCTTCTTTTCTTCGCCATAGTACGATATATATATATCATTGTGAGAAAATAGAATTACAATATATATATATATAATACATATATCATTTTATTTCCGTATGTGCATATATTCATTCTGCAGATTTGTTGAAACATGTGTGTAACATAATGTGTTACTTTATATTTTAATATGATATATAGTAAAATGGATTGTAACAACAAATATATTTAATGTTTATCTGGTCGGTTGGTGATTGCCACATTTAATGTGTTTTGCTTGTACCTGGGCTAATGATTGCACTGGACCTATGGTTTCCAGCAGGCGACTCAAGACGAGAGGAGCCAGGTTCGGCAGCTACCCACGGGCAATTTGGGATCACATTGGGGTCTGCTTCTAGGATTGCTGGTAGAGATACATTTCATTACATTTCTATACCAAAGATGGACCAATTAATTTGGACTAGTGATGACTTGCTAAGTGGGCTAGATTGTTCAAAGAAGTGGGATATGCTGGGATATACAACAAATGCTAGCGAATCGCATCCAGTTGCCAGAAATTGAGTTGCGGTTGCCAAAGAGTTGATGCTTGTCAACTAGGTGGCTCAGAATAGCCCTTTAAATTGATGCAGGCAGCACTTTCTAGATCTTTCCAGTATATGGGAACATATAGGAGCATCATTTCCCAATGCAAACTATTTTGATAGGGTTCATTTATCCTACTTAGGTCCAGTTTGCAGAGCTTATACCATCATGTGGATAAACTATAGCGAGTATAGCCGCCCCACTGCAGCGTCACAAGAAATGATGGTTAGTCCATGAACAGATGAGACTGCCAGAGCGTAGATCCCCATTCTGGCCGCCCATGAAGAAATGAACACTCCAAATATACCTGGCGGTTCAACCCCTTCTTCGTTCAACCGTCATTTTTGGTGGCTCAACCACCATTTGTTTGTGGTTAAACCATGTTAAATCATTATTTATATTACTCCTTGCCGGTTAATCCATGATTTTCTTTGATTAATCCATGATTTTTGTTGGTTTAATCCATGATTTTTGGTTGGTTAATCCACATTTTTTCTTGTTTCACTGGAGGTTTCTCAAGAAGGTCCCCCTGGGGCCAGGCCCAGTGGGCTGGACGCCCCCTGCGCCACGCAGCGCCCGCGCGCGACGGCCGGTGGGGGCGCTGGGCGTGCTGGCGGAAGCGGAAGGCGGCGCCGGCGGGGCCGGCGGGGCAGGGACTGGAGATTATTATTGGTTAATTTGGTTGAGTACAGTAACTAATGGTTAATTAATGGTTCATTAACTAATGGCTAATTTATTACTGGTTGATTAACTAACTAATGGTTCATTAACTAAATGATTAATGGTTCATTAACTAACTAACTAATGGTTAATTATTATATAATGATTAAATGGTTCATCAACTAGCTAATTATTAACATTTGGTTAATGACAATGAATATCATGAATATCACCGACCAATACTTAACCAGTATTAACCATGGTTAACCATCTTCAACCATTCTATAACCATTATCATCATCAACCAAAGGGTATTAACCATGGTTTAACCATAATTATCATAACCAATATTATCAACCATTATTATCAACCATTATTATCAACCATTATTATCATAACCATATACCCTCTGGTAATTTAACAGTTTGCTATTGAACATGGCCATAGAAATAGTGGATTTGCCCATTGAAGATGGTGATTTTCCATAGTTATGTAAACGTTTACCAGAGGGTACTGTATATCACCTATGGTTAATCATGTAATATACGGTTAATGAGGTATATGGTCTATTCTGAAATCATGGTGAATGGGTTTATATATATAACCATATCATTCATGTAATAGATTAATAACGATATTCACCATATGATTAACCATTAAGTATTGTCAACCATTGTCAACGCACATGATCTATTTGGGTAAATTAGCAGTACCCTGCAAACAACACATTTTTATCTAGTGGAAACTCATTTTTCAACCCCGATGAATAACAATGACAGGGTCTACGTTAATTTACCGGAGGGTATCTATCTGGGTAAATGATAGTAACCTCACTGCAACCTCACTGGAATGATGGTTAGTAAGTGATAATCATCCCTAAGGGGCCTTATTGAAGGATTGTTAGGGGGGTTCAATAAATGGAATAGTAAATAGCTGGATGGTTTATTCATGTTTATTCCATGGAAAATCAATCTTTTTAAATGGTGTTTTAGGAGTAGCTCCACTCAGGAAACCTCCATGTATATCTTCAAATAGCAATTTTCGTAGGGAAACTGGTAACCAATGGATGGTTCCTCAGTGACGTACGGTGATTTCACCAAGACTTCTGGGCGATGTACGGTGATGAAAGTGGTGCTTCTAAGAATGGATTACCTCACGTCAATCCCATTTGTTCTTAAGGTTGGGTGTAGCAATATGATCTCGGTCATCTGTTTGATTGGTTTTGAGTTGGGTGAGATGGACAAATTGCAGAGTTTGCTGGCAAAAATCCGGGTCTTCACCGTACATTCTCCCAACATCTCTCAACAAGATCAAGCCATTGAAATCCACATATGCTTCCCCATCATATTTCCATATATTAAACTCATATTACATCATATTAACCATCATTTTGTAATTTTTACACCCCCCATCATGATAAACCCAATCCATGGTAGACTCGACTCGCAAGGACCTGACGGCTTGGGATTGGAACACTCCAGCTGAGACGTGCTGCTGAAAAAAAGAAGTTTCGGAGGGGAGATCGCCGAGGGGATTTTCCCATTTCGATCTGAAGAAGTTTCTGTTTCTGTTCATTGGATGAAATATTATGAAATATTGATAACCTCCACGAAATTATGAAATTATGTATTACTCAATAATCTTCAAAATGCAATTAAATTATATACATCAATTATCATTGCTTTGGATTGCTTTGGTATTTTAAAACCTTATCCACTAGAATTTGATCGAAATCCATTGGCAAACCTATATGGATTTGAACATCAAAGAACAGGCCTTCCTTTGTTTACAGGATCGTACAAGGAAAGTCATGTACTCACGGATGTCAATGTGTTCTGGTTCTGGCCATGTTTAATTTTAAAAACCGGATGGATTGCTTTGAATTGAATTTTCCAGTTTGGGGTATCCTAGGCTAGGCCACACGGCGGGGAAAAAAAAAGGGTGCTGTTCGAGTCTAAGAAAACGAAAACAAGAAACCCGGACCTATATGGAGGATTGATAGGATGGCGTATGGCTTAATGCCAAAAGAAATGTTTTAAACCTGCTGTCCAGTTTTGTTTCCTTTCAGCTGATTGAAACCCCAAGGCGCGCTAGGCAGCTTCCGATGGGTTTTCCGTCATCCTTGCCGTCCCCGCAGTGGTTCAAGTGAATGTTGAGTTGCAAATTCCGTGTGTATGATCTGATGGCGGTGCCTTGTTGTGATTGGCGGAGAGGGGGGCGGATTCAAAGCGGCATGTCGAAATTGTGGTTTGATGAAACCCGCGTAAATGCACGAAACGAGTCTGAAGATCAGTTGAATCAAGTCCTTCCCGGTCCTCTTTATCAAAAAATCACATAGTATCAAATAGCCCTCTAGAAACCCATAGAAACCCTGTTTTTTCAAGTTTTTCATATTGGCGGTGTTTATTGTGGCCCATATGTGAGGTATTTGGGCGATCGTCCTTGAAGCCTTTTTTGGCAACCCATTTACGATGATTCAGCTGAAGAATTGTTGGCCCATCCCATTTGGAAACATGGTTTTTGGTTTTTGGTTTCAAAATTTGTATCCTTTGTATTCCAGACTGTCTCCCATCCTACCCGCAGTCCTCATCCTCATTCCCAGCTGACTCCCCCACGCCATCCTTAAGTAAACCTTCACCACCCTTAAGCGCCCATATCACGCCAGGCATCATCTCGGTGGTACCTTTCATGTTGTTTGGTTGCGTACCTTTCTGCCGCAAAACCTGTGGAAGTTCTTGTGGATGCCACTGGACAATTTGAGCCAGGCCTGACGGGTGGGGACTGGTGAGTTTTTTGGGTGTATATATATATAATATATTTATATACAGATATCATCTATTGTGTGTAGTGTCATGAATGCATATTATATGATATTATATGCGTGTGTATTTTATTTGACTGTGTAGTTTGGACGTTTGTTGTTCAGATTCATGGGTGTTTATTGCCACATATTGCCACGAGTGAGTTTGCGATCCACAGATGTTGGCTGACTAACCGGGCTTCTTTTTGTGACTTCCTAAACTTGCAGGATTGCATTCATGTGTCCTTGGTTGATGAGGATTTCCCCATTGCTGTGGTGTGGCAAAAGCCCAAGTGTTGGCATTCCCCAGCGATTAACGCATTAAAGCAGGACCAGCTTCTCAGTTTGAAGAGACCAGGATGTGGCACGAATCCGAAAAGATCAAAAAGCCAGCTACTTCTATACGTGGTCACAATATCTAGACCCTCCAAGTATGCCGAAAACTTGGAAATGCAACGGCTAGCGTGCCATTATCCAATACCTTTGTATGACCGGTGGAAGTGATATGATGCCTATTCTATACCCGGATGTTTGGATCTTCCATGTCCAACAAGCAAACAACCTTCCAAGCCTAAGCCAAGGCATGCCAAGGCTTTTGGATTTGTTTAGAGTGTTCTGTATGAGCAAATCTGAACCCATCTGAACCCCGACCCTGTAGGTTTCCCATGAGTGGACTGGTTATATAAATAGTAAACCTGTCAAAAGAACGTAAATTTGGTTGAATTGTTGTTTCAGACCACTAAAATCTGGTTTGGTAATACATACGAGACATAAGCTGGTGATAACATCTCATAAACATCTTATAACTAGGTAAGGAACACACACACATATATATATATATATACATATTTATTTAATATGATACAACTGGGGGGCACCACCCGGTGTATATGCATATATATATATATATACACATGCATATATATATATATATGCATATATGTATGATGCATATTCAATATGTAACTAGCCAGCTACAATTTTGGGCAATTTGTTATGGCAGAGTGTTTAAGGTTCGCCATGCTAAGGTTATCCGCTATTTCTTCCCCAAAAAAGCACCCACTCTTCGACAGGTGGCGTCGGACCGGAGTTGCAGGTGGTGCCAGCTTCCCTTGTTGCCCAAGAAATGATGGAGGGATTGGAATGCCCTGTGTCTTGGTGCAGGAATGGTGTAGGATCCAGGGCACCCCATGGGGAAAAAGAAACGACCTGGCCGAAGATTTTTCCATACCAGTGATGGTTAGTGACTTAGTGGGTGGGATTATCAAAGACATTGCCTTGTTAACAGCCTGTTTGCCTATTTCATGTTGTTTCTGATTCGTGATGTATAGGTGCCCAGATCCAGTGGCCCAAAAGGTTGGGAGATGGTTTGCTTTCAAACCAGTTGAATTTCTTTCGGAGGATAGAATTTCTTGTGGTTTCTGTTTTCACCATCCGAGTGTGCCAGGGATAGCTGCAGTGCGCCAACAACGGGGATTTATGCAACACACACAACAAAAGTACTCAAGTATGTTCAAGCATAGCAACCAGGTTTAGTTCTAGCAACACAAGTTCAAGTATAGTAACACAGTAATCCTCAAAAAGATAGAACAGTGAATTGTCACTATTTTTTTAAAAAATGTGTATCTTTTTGGGGTGTTAAGAAAAAAGTCACAAGCAGTTATAGGCTAGTTATAGGATGTTATAGGTATATGCGTATATAATCGTGTAAATGAAAATAATATATATATATATATATACATATGTGTGCTCACAGAACAGATATCATGCTTGCTTTAAGGACGAGTTTCTCAATTCTCGATTGAGGGGTGGTAGCAACTCGAACTCCAGGAATCCTCAATGCTCAAGAGACTTTGGCAGGGAAAGCCATGAAAAGCGCCTGTCCCAACAACCAATCCGCTTTGTTCTAAAATCATCATGCAAAATTTTAAAGTAAAAATCCCTTCCCCCCGTAATAGAAGAATAAGCACTACACACCAATCAAAATCCTTCTATACTTTATTGGATTTGTTCTTTTTGGCCTGGGGGGAAATTCATAGTGCATATGGTCACTCATGGTCACTCGCAATCATGATATCCCAGAACTGAGGTCAGTGATCAAGTGGCACTGGGGACCGCCTGCCAATGTGGTGGCACTAAATGCGAAAAGTCGATGCTTGGCCATTGCTTGGACGACTTGAGGCCTGATCCAGTAGGAATTACAATGACCATCAATGACTTACATAATCTTACATATACACTTATGATACCAACATATATCAACTCGTTGGTGGCTTCGATGTCAGAATGATTCGGCATGTGTTATTTTCACCCCTGGGCTATTCGGGATGATCCAATGAAAGATATGGAGGCAACAACCACACGGGTAAAGGATTTGTAAACAGATATCACCTGCCACTATCACTATCACTGGGAGTAGCGTTGTATCGTTGGGCGTCATTCACTCCGACTATATTAGTAATTGAAAGTTCATGGGGGTTGGGGTGAAATGGTTGCCCGATTTCAAAGTAGTGTTTGGAGCCCATCACCCAGAGCGAAACAAGAAGAAACACTGGGGGAACCGCTGTGTTGAGCCTTCAGAATCTCATATACGGGCTCTAAGATTTGCCAAACTAGAGCGGCAAAAAAAAGGTTGTTCACTTGGCTTGCTGGAAATTTACTTCAAATCATTATCCATCATTATCCTATATTTTCCCACTCAGGATTGGAATTGTCCATTGCCATGTTCCGATTACCGGAGGGCAAACCAGATATCGCACAGCCATCATTGTTCATTTTTTGCTTACGGCTATACTCTACTATGATATCTATATATGCGTTTTGTATTGACACATGTTACACGGTTTTCAGTTTTCAGGTTCCTTTGGTGATTTGGAGGTTTCCGTCCAGTCATGGTACACTTAGTCATCCAGCCATGTTCATAGGATTCCCATGAAACAAACCATCCAGCGATTGGGGTATCCCCATGACGACATGGAACCCCCCATCTGTTCAAGCCAAGGAGCTTCTGCTATGCCTCCTGACACTGGCGATTTCGAGAGAGATGGGAAGTGGTTGAGAAACCCTATGTTTTATCAGTTCGGGACTATAACATACTATAACATAATATAACTTGACACTGTCAACACATGGGACGGCGATGGAGAGAGTTAACATACATCCTAGAACCAGTACTACCCTGTTTGGTGGTCTCAAATGTTGCTGGTGAAAAAATGTAGAACGGGGTTTGATGATCCGCAATGACATGACCATATAGGGGTTTCCATAAATGGAGGTACGCCCAAATGGATGGTTTATCAATGTTTATCACATTTTATAATGGAAAATCCTATTAAAATGGATGATTTGGAGGTACCCCTATTTCAGGAACCCTCGATATATATGTCACGGCTTGAATTTAGCGGGGAATAGCTAGGGATCAAAACGAGACACCTCTAATGGGCTAGAGATGACCATTTTGGCCACACAAAATGTCGGGGCGTTGACCCGCAATCCGATACCCATATTAATATAGGATTACGAGCTATGAAATAACATCGACCAGATGGTATCAGATGGTCTGAATATGTCTTAATCATTCGTGACTATCAGGCATCGAAACCATTTAAGTTATAAACAATTCTTGACAACATTTACAACAGTTATCACCCAGCATATCACACAGAAAGATGAGATAAACACCATTTGCACACGCAAGGCGGGCAAATCTTTGGGTCCCACGTTGCGAGGCCTTGGAAGAAGATGGAACGCCTAGCTGTGAGGAGATGTCCAGGTGTGGAACTGCGGATGACCTACATTGACCATGGGAATATAGATGGGCTGTTTATGGTTGTTTCAGCAACAACTGCTTGGTGGTTTCAAATATCTTTGTTTTCTCGAACCCAAGCTATGATGCTTCCAACTGACTCCTATAGGATGGAGGTTTCTACTGGCACTAAACCACGGGAAGCGAAACTGGACTGTTTATTTGAAAATTCCCCCCTGAAACAAATTGAAACAACTGCAAGAAGATGAAACTCTTAAGAAAGGGTTTATCATGTTTTTTCCGTGCGGGCGAGTTATCATTACCCCTATATGGCCACCACCCCACAAAAATATCATTGTTTCAAAAAGACGTACCCCGAAATCATTCTCGCAAAGTTCAATGGTTGGTGAGTTCTTACATTGGCTCTGGTTCCATAAGCTGTGTTCAGAGTTGATAGATAGAACCAGTCAACATGAGTCAATCATGGAGATCTACAACTAGCCGCAACCTAGCCAACAATGCTCGCCTTGCCAACAAATGTGGTCAAGTCATTCGGTGCCCCAGAATCCTGAAGATAAATTCCTTCGATCAAACATGGCAATGGGAAATCTTTTGTACATGGACATCTAGCATGGAACATCACTTTTCAATAATTAGGGGAAAAATTGCCCATTGCCATGTCTGATTAGGGTCAAGGCCTAGGAGGCCATGGGAGCAGCTCCTGTTCTTTCAGAACATTGATTCCTGAGGAACTCTGAGGGACATGTGTTTAATCCCATGCCTACCAACTATCTTCAATGTTGCCATTAAAACCCCATTAATGCCAATGTTGTCTTTCGGTTAAGACCCAATTGTACTGCTAAATGTGGTTAGTGTATGTTAGTTTTTCCATCATGCAAGAAGTCCAAAATCTTTCCAATCCAGCAGATGCTAATCCCATTTGATATCGTAGAAATTCCGGGGTGGCCCAACCACAGATCCCAGAATAATAGGAAGATGTTGAGATCTAGATAAATCAATTCCATTTGATGTTTAAAAACGTACACAATTTTCCGGTAGATTTTCCAGTGAACCAATCCACCGAAACTTGGTTTGTACCATTTAACCCGAGCATGGACACCAATTACGGTACGGTAAAATCCAATTGACACACTATCAAACCTGTTCAAACCAAATTAAACCAATCAAGATGCATATAGAGCCCCTTGAGACCAAAAAAACATTTAGTTATATAAAACTTCTTAACACTCACGGTCAGCCAGCCTTAAAGCCTCTCAACACCTCTTACAAGCCAATTAAAACAGCTTAAGACCACTAAAATCAAATGATATCCCACTAATTCACCACTTTCTCTGGCAAAAAATGCGCTTTTCAATTCCCTTCGGAGGCAAGATCCCTCTCTACTGGACCTCTATGGCATTAGCAAAAATGGGCCAGGGGATGGCAAGGACGCTGGTGCCATCAACGGACGCGAGACGCTCGGATGCTGATATGATGGGGGTCTACAAATGGGGCATCATGGGAACATTAGTTTCATAAATGATTAATTAATGGCGATATTATTCATGATTAATATTAATGATCAAATGATTAGTGACATCATGGAAAATTTAATAACTAGTCGAAGTTCTCTGCTAGTTCATGATCTCTGTTAGTTGCCAACAAGTTTCATACTCGCAGTTGCACATATATAAGGGGGAGTTTTGGGCACAAGTTTCAAACTCTGTTAAGTTTTTTAACTTAACTTTGTGGCACGGGTCAAGTTAAGTTGTACCATGTGTTGGAGGGGATGAACCTCCAAATAGAAACCAAGTTGTGGTCTATAGGGCGCCAGGGTTTTGAACCATAGCAGACACGCCCACGCAGCGGTGCCGTCGTGTGCCGCGCGAGCATCCTCGAGCAGGCTTCGTCCCCCATGTTGGGCCGCCACCCACACCCCGGTCCCCGCCGGGACTTGAGGCGGCTCAACGTGGCGTCACGCCACATCGGGAGATGCTGCGCTACGCCACGCTAGTCAGCCCCTTGACGCGCGCCCGCGCTCCTGCACACAGCGCCCACGCCAGGAACGGCGCAGCGCTGGCCGCCGTCAGCGCAGTAGCGCTTACCCGAGCTCCTCCAACCGAGGCCGGAGAGTGCCTCCTCGTCCTCGCGGCCGAGCTGGGCGGCCGATGGCATGCCGATTGCCATGAGCTTATCCGGCTGCTCGTTGCCGCAGCCGCCGCCGGCTGGCGCCCGCGCACTAGGCGGCGAGTGGCTGGCTCCTCCTGCCTTGACCCCACCGAGCGGGCCGAGCCGAATGCCAATGCGCATTCCAGGCTCCACTGACACCCGAGACTGGTTGTGCGCCGGAAGAAAAAATGTGAACCATCCTTTTCCCCATTTTGTGGCTTTGAGGCTTTGAGATGCTGTACATTCCGGGGTACGCGCCATTACAATGGAGAAAACCATCGAGATTTCATGATGGCCCGGTCTTACTCTGCTTTACGGTGGTTTGCACAGAGGAGTGGTTGACACAAGTTGCACATGGTCACATGGTCGTATATGTTGTATTGACTGCACACTCATTCTATAAAGATATTTGCGTGGTGTTTTTCTGCTGTTCTATGGGGATCTTTGATTTGTGCTCATCACAGTAGTGACGGCGAGCAAGTTGGGGGATAGCCCAACATTATTTGTTTTCTCCGAGGAAATCAGTGCTTCAAAACCCATGTTGATGGTTAATGGGTGCTATACAATCAAAGATGTTGTGGTTTATCACAATCCATTTAGGGACACCCTATTCACATCTGTTCACCATCTATCCTCATCTTGCGAGTCTTGCGATGCACAGTGTCACAATGATTCGACCACAGCCCAGGTTGAAATTCTATAAGAAATCGGCTACTGGATTGCAGTTTTTGAAGCTTTGCGGGTTACGGTCAGCTCATACACATACTGACCAATCGAGGTGCGGATTGTCCCACACACCTTCTGAGTTTAACTCGGAAAGCAACAGCGGCTCTATCCAATAGAACAACAAATTTCCAAATTCAATTTTTGAGGGCCATTGGTTAAATATAAATATATATAATTATATATATATATATACACATATTATATATAATATATATACATATATATTTATTTATTGCACCTGTACCCAAACAGCAATTGACATATGATCAAAGGAAGTTTAGTTAGAAAACTTCCGTGTCATGGGCAGCATTCTCACCATCATGTCAACCAGATCATCATGTCAGACACATCATCATCAAGTAGTGTAACAGGTCTGGAAGGTGTAAATTCAGGCTTGAAAACACTCTCGGGCGCGAAACCCTGTGTTTTTTCGGGTAAAGTGGCTTCCGTGGTCGCCGAAGTAGGGTCTCTGTTTTTGCGGTTGCGGGCCTCCATCTGCAAAAGTTGCTGACGAAAAGTGCCCAGGACTGTAGCGAGAGCTCGCTTTGCACTTGAACATGTTAAAAAAGTTGGACGGTTCGGAGCACTTTTGGAAGATGAAGTCGGCAAAATGTGTACGAGACTTTAGTGAGAGCTCGATTTCACATAAAAAACGTTAAAAAAAAACGGCGGTCTCGGAGCACTTTTGGAAGATGCGGTCAGCAAAAAATGTGCACGAAACTGTAGCGAGAGCTTGGTTTCACATAAAATTCGTAAAAAACTGAGGGTCTCAGACAAAGCACCTTTGGAAGATGAGTCGTCAAATTTCATTGATTCATTGGTTCATTCACTCATTCATTCCCAGTCAGTCCAAAGGACGAGTTTAACGCGGCCGTTAGAGTAAAGGACCGAAATGACTAAAGGCTTCAAAAAACTCATACAATTGAAAAAAAATCCGCACCGTAAGATCAGCAGCAGCCACATAGAGCGGGAGCACTTCTGAGGAAAATTGGTCACAAAATCGGAAAACCATTCTTTCTGCAATTTTTGCACAAACCTGATTTTGCGGGTTTTTCACGGCCTTTTCTCGGGGTTTGCGCTTAGCTCTTCATGACCTTTTCACGATTTTTTCACGGTGTCACTATTTTCGCAAATCTCGAAGTTGCGCCCTCAAATTTTCAAGCATTGGACATCTTTGGGGATGGGACCTTGCTCGGCCAATTAAGTTTCACACAAATACGCCCTCAAAAATTATCACACAGAGAAAACCTCAGTCCTAAAGGCCTAGTTTAACCAGGCCTTTGGCAAAGGCCTAGTTTAGCGAGGACTTGGACCGACAGGCATTGATTGATTCATTCATTCTTTCATTCCTTCATGCATGCATGCATGCATGCATGCATGCATTCATTCCGTCATGCATGCATGCAATCATGCATTCATGCAATCATTCATTCATGCATTCATTCTTTTTTCCTTTCATTCATTCATCAGTTTTTGTTTCGTTCAGTCATTCAATCGCTCCTTTCACTCATTCAATCGCTCATTACACTCATTCAATCACTCATTTCACTCATTCAATGACTCATTTCACTCATTCACTCATTCATTCATTCATTCATTCAGTCAGTCAGTCAGTCAGTCAGTTAGTCACTCATTCAGTCAGTCATTCATTCAGTCACTCGTTCTTTCATGCAAAAAACAAATAATGGAATCATTCATGCATGCATTAATGCATTCATGCATGCATGCATGCATTGATTCGCTCATTCAGTCATTCGTTCATTTGTTCGTTCATTCATTCATTCATTCATTCATTCATTCATTCATTCATTCACTCACTCATTCATTCACTCATTGCGCTCATTCAATCACTCATGCCATTCATGTCATTCATGTCATTCATGTCATTCATGTCATTCATGTCACTCACTCATTCATTCATTCATTCATTCATTCATTCATTCATTCATTCATCAATGCATGCATGCATTCATTCATTCAGTCAGTCAGTCATTCAGTCATTCATTCATTCATTCAGTCAGTCAGTCAGTCAGGCAAACAGTCACCCATTTCATTCATTCAATCATTCATTGCGCACATTCAATCACTCATGTCATTATGTCCTTTATGTCCTTTATGTCATTCTTTCATTCATTCATTCCTTCATTCATTCATTCATCCATTCATTCATTCATTCATTCATGCATTCATTCTTTCAGTCATTCAGTCATTCAGTCATTCATTCATTCATTCATTCATTCATTCACTCATTCACTCATTCACTCATTCATTCAGTCACTCATTCATTCAGTCACTCATTCATTCATTCATTCGTTTGTTCGTTCGTTCATTCATTCATTCATTCATTCATTCAGTCAGTCACTCATTTCATTCATTCAATCGCTCATTTCGCTCATTCAATCACTCATGTCATGTCATGTCATGTCATGTCATGTCATGTCATGTCATGTCATGTCATGTCATGTCATGTCATTCCTTCCTTCCTTCCTTCCATTCATTCATTCATTCATTCATTCATTCAGTCAGTCAGTCAGTCAGTTTGTCAGTCAGTCAGTCACTCATTTCATTCATTCCATCACTCATTGCGCTCATTCAATCACTCATGTCATGTCATGTCATGGCATGTCATGTCATGTCATGTCATGCCATGTCATGTCATGTCATGTCATTTAATGATTCATTGATTCATTGCAATTGATTCATTGATTCATTGATTCATCGATTCATTGATTCATTGAATCATTGATTCATTGATTCATTGATTCATTGATTCATTGGTTCATTGGTTCATTGGTTCATTGATTCATTGATTCATTGATTCATTGATTCATTCATTCATTCATTCGTTCGTTCGTTCATTCATTCATTCCTTCATTCATTCATTCATTCATTCATTCAATCAATCAATCAATCAACCAATCACATTTACGCATTCATTCATGTAATTTTCGTTTTATTTCGTTCATTCATTCATTCATTCATTCGTTCATTCGTTCATTCGTTCATTCGTTCATTCGTTCATTCATTCATTCATTCATGCATTCATGCATTCATGCATTCATGCATTCATGCATTCATGCATTCATGTATTCATGCATTCATGCATTTCAATTCAAGTCGGTGCAATCATCTATTTTATTCAATGCATTCATTTCAATTAATTTCTTTCCAGCTCACCAACAATTCCTATAAGCAAACTGGTTCCTATAGTCATGTTCTTTTTTTGGTTGAAACTTCCGCCCCGGCGCGTGCCGGGCACTGCCTGGTATTGGATAGAAGTTGTAGGTCCTAGGTTTCCCTGCGCTTTAGTACTGCATGGGTTTGCTGGGCCGTCAACGTGCCTACGCGCAATATCAGCATTATGCAAGCATGAATAAACGCAGTAGCTCTGTCACCAACAATCATTATACATATTGAGATGTTAAAGCTTTTCTGATTTTTCTGCGATCTTGATCTTCCGAATGTTTCAAAATGCTCACGGATGTACAAACAATTGCCTTACTGAGGCAAACAGCGGCCTCAGGTTCTTCTATTCTGAGACTTGGCGGTCAACCGGGTGGCTGTTGATTGGGAGGATGCCAGTTCAAAGTATTGCAACATATTGAATATGTAGAACACCCATCACAATTCGAGGGTTGGCCCCGCTCCATCAGTTGGCCATTTCAAGAGGTGACGTTGTTGAGACTACTATCCGCCGGCCAATGTAAGTAATGACAGTTGCATGGGAAAACGACAAAAACCATTTTCAAATGGTTGTTTGAGAAGAGATAAGATGGCTGATAAATAGTGATGGCTATAGAGTATTTTACTTTCAAGGTGCCAACGCATGAGGCAACATGAAGAAAACATAATATGTTTAGCAATGTTTTGCTGAGTGCTTTCTTACGCACAGCATGCCGGGTCTAGAGAACCCACACATATTTCTGACCTGCAAAACTTGCAAAACCTCTGAAAACAGTTCTGATGTGAGGATGACAACTGGTTTTTACCCAGTACTGTAGCTTATGATGCCACATGGTGGCACTCCGACTCCCTGGGCACCCACAAGAATCCATCAAATAACGTGACTCTGCGAAGCAGCAAGTTGTAGGGGGATCTCCCTTTTTTATACAGTACTTCAGGAGTTGCTGGTGATTTGCAATGGAAAGGGTGATCGGAAGCCGGGAAGCCAGAGTCGGGGGAATTAATAATGATGAATTCAGCTTGAGTCAGTGAATCAAGTGAAGGGATGGACTCCTTGGTATAGGCGGGTTGATTGTAATTCATGTGTTGCTGGAGTGACTGGACACATGTGTATTATCATGACATGGGTTGGGGTGCGCATTTAGTCAGGCACTGCTTGACAGAGTCTCAGTGTGCCAACGGAATTGAAGATGAGAACGCGGCAGCCGGCGCTAGCGACATGTACTGAGATTCTCTAAATAGATTTGCATACAGTATCCCTGGACAATTGATTCAAATGAACCCAGATATTCCACCCCAGCTTCCCAGGACAATTTCCGCGTCTATGGTTCGCATTCTGCATCCCGCCCCTTTGGCTGCACCTTTCACTGCCGGAGCACAGCACTTTCCGCCGGCTCCGCCGATTCGATAAAGTATAGGGGGTTATGGGTTCTTCGTCCTTTCAATCGGTTGCATGCTTGTTCTGGGCGATGCTTGGGGAACATCTTTCAAGTCAAAATGAATACATACATATAATATATATATATATTATACATAATATATACAACTGGATAATCCACCTATGCAAAATTATCGCTCGAAATACGGAACAGCAATAATTGTCGCCGTTTGCCTAAAATCTCGCCGTTTCCAGTTTTTTTTCCGCCGTTTCAGTCTTCACAGTTTGGGTTCTTGATTTTTGTTGCCGTTTCGTCGGATTTTTTCGCTGTTTCGTTGGGGGTTTTCGGCGTTTCAACACCGGCAAACACGTGCAAAGGCAGAAAAATACAAAACCTTCTCACAGGCAGCAAAGCATGTCGCCAGCAACAATTCCTGAAAAGGCAATGGTTTTACATAATTACCTTGGAAGATGCATGTATATTGAATATATATATATTATATATATATTGTGTATAACGAATAGGAATTAAATGAGCTAAACTATTTAGATGCTAGCTTTGGAGCTGAACATCGACCAAGTGACCAAGTAAACATAAGTAGACCAAATTTTGGGACACATGCTTATCATTTTGCCGCAAAGTCTTTGGGCAAGAATCTTCCGGGCGGCTGCGTTCTAGGTGGCTGCTTTCGCATTGTCAATTTCCACACAAATTGTGCAATGTTGGGATGTCATACATTGGGGTGCCCACCATCCTTGGACAAACCCAAATCAGATAGCTGGTTATACATCCACTTTTTTTTCGCATTGTATCCATACTGTGGTCGGTTTAACTTTGTTGAACCCCTGAGCCCCCATTATGGATACCTGTCACGACTTAAGAGGTCAAATATGTTTTTTTATATATATATATATATTTCAATATTCCTTCCCATGATGTTCCCTATGTGATTTGCCATTTTTATTACGATCACATTTCTGCAGCCGGCTTGTTCCTTCAAGTTCCTTCATTGTTTTGGTGATCTTCCAGAGGGTTACATCCGGTGACGGTTGGAAGTTTCCACACTAAAGTTTACAGGTTTCACCTATCCAGGAATAGAAATATAGATGTTTATGGGCGGGCAAAAGCAAACACATATGGGTGTACATTGAGGATTCATTGGGAATAGGATGGAATTGGACTAACTGTCAGTGACTAGCCATGACTAGCGCAAGTGCATGTTAGATCTAGATTGTAGGAAGCCCACCTATTCGCCTCACTGCCTGCCTGCCTGTTTGTTTGCATCTAGCGACCTAGTGATAAAACGGACAAAGCACCATGGTCAACCCCAGAGAACCACATAATTTGATGCTTCCATGTGCATTGATGTTGCCTTTGGTTTGGTCTCAAAGAATATAGGTCGTGCGGTCCTGTTGCAAGTTGCAAGTGGCTCAGTCAAGATCCTCCAAGTTTGGTATGTATGCAATCCCATTATATAGCTTGAAAGCCAAACACGCACATCCAAGAACTGGTCATATACTAAACTTTCAGATAGTTATCTTTATATAGTACCAGTTCTGCTTCAAATGCATCCGTGGCATATGTGAGCGTCTTTTGGGTTATAATCATTACACATTTATGATGCGTAGCCTAAGGTGATCTAAATGAGTCTAAATGATCTGCTATGGGTAAAGCATGTGGTAAAACAATAGTAAGCCAATACCCAAATCACGATAAATAGGTAATATAAACCATCAAAATATGGCTGGTTTATCATTGTTTTACCCACATTACTGCAAGGTGATCTAAGATGATCTGAAATCAGATAGCGCATGAGGGCGATGCACCGAGGTTGGGAACTGAAAATCGATGGAGCGACGTGTCCCAGTGGGAAAATGGCGCAAGATCTCCACGTCCAGCCCGGGATGAATCCCCATCGTGGCATGCCAGAAATTTACGGAGTCAGGGGCATGACTCCTGCAATTTTCGGGGTGAACCTACGAATTGAAGCATATATCTATATGCAAGCATGTATGTATGTATGTATATATATATGGTGGTTGATCTAAAGGTCCTTGTAAGGAGTTTTAATTGCGAAAGCCGTGCATGTTGTGTTGGAAACCCTCGCGAAAGTTTTTCTTCGAGCTCGCGAAAGAGAATTTCTTATTCGCGAAGGTTTCGCGAAAGTTGGATATTATGAATCATGATAATTATCATTGCATACATTGCAGCTTGTTCAGGGCTACCACCTCCTGCCCCCCGGGGGCCCGGGGTCCGGCAGGAGAATGGTACCGCACATTTACCTATCCCTTCATAGATAGCAACCAAGCTTCCGAAGGTGAGGCTTCGCCACAGCCAAATACCATGGTCTTGAAGCACATCCTTGCACCTGCCGCTGGTACTGCCTAGCGTTGCTTTCTGAAGTTTCAAGAAACAAGCTCCAAACGCAGCAACCAAGCTTCCAAAAATGAGGTTTTGCGAGAGCCAAACACCAAGGCCCCTGGTGTTTGCGGTTCCTCTGATGCGCCCCCTGCTGATGGCTGGGGTCCGCGGATAGGGGTATTTTTTGCGAAAGTTCCGCGAAAGTTCTGCGAAGGACTGGGCGAAAGTCAAAATGCATTTTGAAGGGAGTGGCCCAGTAAGCCTTGCAAAAAAAAATCGCCTAATCAATAACAACCTGTCGTGAGAAGGGGATTCCGTGATGCTGGCTGCATGCTTACAAGGCTATGAAGAAGTTATCCCTGATAATTTTGTGTGATTTGGCGGATGCTGAATGAATCTTCATAAGAGGAGTTGTTGCTCAACATGGGTTCCGCGGAAGACAAACATGGAGTTCGCGAAAGATTTGCGAAAGATAATTTTTTATTCGCGAAGAATGGCCGTTCCCGGATTCAGGAATTTTGATCAACCACCAAATATATATATGCACAGTTGATTCACATTGCATATCCATGTTTATAGTTTTTGGTGCTATATCAAAATAACATAAAAGTTTGTATTTAGACTTATCTACGATGTTTTGTTTTTCATATACGTTTTATATATATAGATACGTAAATATTCATCTGCAAACATATATGCAAACATGATTTATGTACATATATATATATGTGCCTATGTGTGTGTGTATATATATATATATAGGTATGTGCGCATTTGTTCCCCACATCTTTGTGTGGGGTTCTTGTTTTTGATTCTGTATCCCGGCCCCGCCCCCTCCCGGTCACACACTCTTTTCACACACAACTTTGTCACACAACACGCTCCCTTTATCTCTCTTTCACTCACAACTTTGCCACACACACAACTTAGTAACACAACTTTGTCACACACACACTCTCTTTGACACACAACTTTGTCACATACCGTCTTTCGCACACAACTTTGTCACACACCCTCTTTCACACACAACTTTGTCACACACACTCTTTCACACACAACTTTGTCACACACGATCTTTCCTCAAAAACAGCTTTGTCACACACCATCTTTCACACACACAACTTTGTCACACAGTCTCTTTCACACACAACTTTGTCACAGACCATCTTTCACACACAACTGCACTTCACGACATCCACCTTCACTTTGCGTGGCAGGCGTGGCACTTCACGACATCCACCTTCATTTTGCGTGGGAGGAGTGGCACTTACGGCACTGGGCCTGGCTCTGGTGGCGTGCTTCGCCGCGGCGCAGGCGTGGCACTTGGCGACATCCACCTTCACTTTGCGTGGCAGGCGTGGCAGTTGGCGACATCCACCTACGTTTTGCGTGGCAGGCGTGGCACTTCGGGCACTGGGCTGGCTCCAATGGCGCGCTTGGGCGCCGTTGGTCGCGCGGTGAAGCCGCGGCACTTTGCGTGGCAGGCGTGGCACTTGGCGACATCCACCTTCACTTTGCGTGGCAGGCGTGGCACTTGGCGACATTCACCTTCACTTTGCGTGGCAGGTGTGGCAACCTTCGTTTTGCGTGGCAAGTGTGGCACTTTGTGACATCGACGCGAACAGACAAACTTCCACACAGACCTCGTTCACACACACCTCTTTCACACACAACCTTGAACACACATCTCTTTTTAACATAATTCTTTCACACACCAACTTGAACACATACACACTTCCACACACAACGCTCACACAACTCTTTCGCACAAACTTGAACACACAGTTCTTTCACACGCAACTTTGTCACTCACATCTCTTTCACGAACTTGAACGCACAAACTTCCACACAAACACACACACACAACGCTTTCACACACACGGAACAAGCTTGAACACAACAACTTCCACACACTGCCTTTCACACACTGCCTTTCACACACGATTCTTTCATATACAGCATTGTCACACACAACCGTTCCTTGTCACACACAGCACTTTCACACAGAACTCTTTCACGCACAGCTCTATCACACACAGTTCTTTCACACAATCTGTCTTCCCCATCCCATTTTTCACACCTGTTTTGAGCTTGTTGCAGGAAGTTGACATGTGGGGTTATCCGGTCCTTTAATTATATATTATGTATATAATTCTATATACTTATACATAACATACATATTTATCATAATCATCATGGTAACAGGAGTCACCGCATAAATATATTTACATATGTTTGTGTGTGTGCGCCATGGTCCCCAGCTGGATTGCACACCCATATTGCAGAATGATCACGCCAGTATTATATAGTAGGGAATCATACTGGCCAATTACTGGAAGTAGTGAATCGCTAGATGGGTTTGTCTGAAAATATGGTACCCCGTTCCATCCTGTAATTAACCATTGTGGTTTCTTATTTCAAAAACCACAAAGCGGGCGTGAAACCACCAATTTCAGACACACCCATGTGGTTTCAATGTTTCAATCTTTGAAAACTGCTTGATAGTGTCAAATCTCGAAGTGATTCTTCCACCTTACGTTTTAAATGGTCCCATTTGACCACTTTTTTTGGGATTGGTTGGGGCCACCAAAAGCAAAAATCCGTGACAGAGCTCCAATCGGCAAGCGGTTTGTGCATTTCAATACATTCTTTTCTTTCGTCCTTGATGGTGCATCCCCGGAGTTGTAAGTAGCGAGCAATACAACATATCAAGTACGTATACATACATACATAAATAAATAAATAAATATATATATATATATATACACATACAGTTCATATGTGTATATATATATATATATATACACATGCATACATTTATACGTAAATGCATTAGATAGATTGGTTGATTACTGGTTGATTGACTGATTGATAGGTACACGCATACATACATACATACATACATAGATACATACATAGATACATACATACATACATACATACATACATACATACACACATACATGCATACATGCATACATGCATACATGCATACATACATACATACATAGATACATACATACATACATAGTTTCGACAAACAATTCTATATATATATATTATACATACATTTTAAGCACATTTCTTTAAATATACACGCACATATTTATATGTATATATATATATATGCAATTGTAACTCGGTATGTCGCAATAGCCTGATTCCTGACTGGGCCATTCATACCGCTAAGTAGCCACGACTAGATTAATTCATGGGTCCACATTCAGTCTGATGATGCTCTGTCGGGGCGCTTGGCGGCATTTCGAGGCATCAATGGTTTTGGATTCCACTGCAAAGGTGTCGGTGCCTCGCTGCGATCTGGAGCGGGAACTTGTGGAAACCATGCTTACAAAACATTTGCTGACAAAACCTCTTGACAAGATTTGCAAATCAGGACCTGTAAGAGAATCTCTCAAGACCGTCATAGAAGGACGTTCCAGATGATCTTGCAAGATAGTGTGCGTCCCGCAAGAGCTTGCATAGAAGTAACACAAGGCATCTTCAAAGACTTCATGCAAGGACCTCTTGCGAGAATCTCACCAGGATCTCCGCAAGATCTTCTCGTAAAAGGACATTTAGCGGATCTTACAAGATCTTTTTACAATAGCCTCCCCAGAGCATGTCCCAAAAGCTTTCATGGAAGCACCGCCAACACAGGCCACAACGACAGGGATCCAACACGCACAAAGAGACCACCCAAGACTTACAAAGGGACGAGAGGGTTGAGCGATCTCCTGATGTATTTTGACCAATTTTTGCACGCACCACGAAAAGTGAAAGTTGAACATGTCAAGAGACATGTGTTTGCTAGATTTCAACCAATTTTTCGTCGAGATCTCTCAAGTATTGCACCTGAAACAGAAAGTTAGCTTAGAGCACCCGAAGTATTGCGCCTGCCATGCGCAATGAGCACCAAGAACCAGATCCAAAAATGCCGACAGTCTCACAAAACGAGTGTTACGATCGTCCAAGTTCACCACCTTAAATTTCGCGCCTGCAATAAAAATCCGCCGGCAGCACCTCTCAGTTCGACCCGCGCCTGCAGCATTTTAGCAACGTGCACGAAATACTGCACCTGCCACGCGAATGAAAACGTGTCTTGTGTCCTGCGCCTGCCACACAAAACTCCAGGCTAGGAACTTTCGTGCTGTAAGGGTCTCCAAAAGGCCATCAGCGCAGCTTTAACTTTAACTTTACCCTGAGCCTCGAAAAAGAAATAAAATTTCTAATTTGAAAGATTTACTCTTTTGAACAAAATATTCGATTTTTTTCCCGAATGCGTAGCGAAGGATTCCCGGCTATAGTTGGGGGTCTGGGGGTTGGACCTTTGTTCGCCGCCAGTTGGTCGGCGCGTCGTTTTGCGCGTCGTTTTCGCGTCGTTTTTCGCGTCGTTAATTCGGTGTCTATAGGGGAAGCTGCAAAACCTCGTGTCTTTTGCTACGTAGATGTCGCAGTGTCTATAGGGGAAGCTGCAAAACTTCGTGTTTTTTGCTACGTGGATGTCGCCGTGTCTATAGGGGAAGCTACAAAACATCGTGTTTTTTGCTACGTAGATGTCGCAGTGTCTATAAGGGAAGGTGCAAAACATCGTGTTTTTTGCTACGTAGATGTCGCATTGTCTATATAGGGGAAGCTGCAAAACCTCGTGTTTTTTGCTACGTGGATGTCGCAGTGTCTATAGGGAAGGCTGCAAAACCTCGTGTTTTTTGCTACGTAGATGTCGCAGTGTCTATAAGGGAAGCTGCAAAACCTCGTGTCTTTTGCTGCGTCGATGTCGCAGTGTCTATAGGGGAAGCTGCAAAACCTCGTGTCTTTTGTTACGTAGATGTCACGGTGTCTGTAGGGGAAGCTGCAAAACTTCGTGTTTTTTGCTACGTAGATGTCGCACTCTCTATAGGGGAAGCTGCAAAACATCGTGTTTTTTGCCACGTGGATGTCGCCGTGTCTATAGGGGAAGCTGCAAAACCTCGTGTTTTTTGCTACGTGGATGTCGCCGTATCTATAGGGGAAGCTGCAAAACCTCGTGTTTTTTGCTACGTGGATGTCGCCGTGTCTATAGAGGAAGCTGCAAAACCTCGTGTTTTTGCTACGTAGATGTCGCAGTGTCTGTAGGGGAAGCTGCAAAACATCGTGCTTTTTGCTACGTAGATGTCGCAGTGTCTATACGGGAAGCTGCAACACTTCGTGTTTTTTGCTACGTGGATGTCGCAGTCTCCAAAGGGGAAGCTGCAAAACATCGTGCTTTTTGCTACGTGGACGTCGCCGTGTCTATAAGGGAAGCTGCAAAACTTCGTGTTTTTTGCTACGTGGATGTCGCAGTGTCTATAGAGGAAATTACAACACCTCGTGTTTTTTGCTACGTGGATGTCGCAGTGTCTATAGAGGAAGCTGCAAAACCTCGTGTCTTTTGCTACGTAGATGTCGCAGTGTCTATAGGGGAAGCTGCAAAACCTCGTGTCTTTTGCTGCGTCGATGTCGCAGTGTCTATAGGGGAAGCTGCAAAACCTCGTGTTTTTTGCTACGTAGAT
>Ga0126342_10002533_pt1 | contig 28673 bp, 30 predicted proteins | sample Cyp1metagenome_FD_92528 | JGI IMG/M metagenome (GOLD analysis project Ga0126342, IMG submission 92528) | Coral microbial communities from Lord Howe Island, Old Settlement Bay, Australia - Cyphastrea 1 metagenome | ecosystem: Host-associated > Invertebrates > Cnidaria > Coral ... | reverse complement strand
TGTTTTTTAAAGGGGATCAATTAAAAGTCAAATTGGCCAAACTGAAATTTTCGGAAATTGGAGATGGATGCCTGTTTTTAGTATTAGGGGGACGTTTAGTATTAGGAGGAAGGGATTACTATATAATAATCACTTTCCTTTGTTACGTATCCATGGGATTGAATATGATTGAATCACCATGATCCAAGGAATCCGAATGTGCCTTTTTCCCTGCCTGAGCCAACGCAAGCTGCACCCATGCTGCTGAGAATGCGGGCCTTGCCAGGCTCATCGCCCCGGAGATCTAGACCTTCGCTAGCCTCACGAACAGTGCACGAACATGCACGAACCAGGTCTAGAATGCACGTCACAGAGATGATAGAAAAGGGGCTTAGCACGATCCTGACCTGCATCTCAATCCGATAGAATCAAATATGCGACAATAATCAATTGATTACATATATATATAATTACAGTATATATATATACAGTATGCACAATATCGTTACTTCAACCTTGTCGACAACTGCAGCCTCATCATCACTGATCCCTGCCTCATGAAGAAACACCATGGCATCCTGTCTCCTTCCAACAGCAGCAGCGGCGATGGCCATATTTCCAGAGACTGTGATGCCATCTGGGCTCTGCAAATCGCCATGTTTCCTGGGGCTGCATCCCAGTCAGTGAGCCCATGGGGGGATATTTATGTTATGTTAGGTGGATGGGATTACAGCATAAGTGAGTCGCAATATGTCGCAATATCCAAAAACAACCGCGGAACTAAAGGAAACTCAGTCAGTGACCGCTGTTTCTTTGGAATTTCACAGCAATGTGGGTAAAACAATGATAAACCATCCATTTGGGAATGGTTTATACCACCTATTTATGGTGAAATTGGGGATTGTTTATGGCATTGTTTTACCCGCATTAGGGAAAACTCTTGAACATCAAACGAACACCCAGCATCTTGAAAATGGCACGGGCTTTGCCAAATTCCTGCAGTGCCTCTCCAAAGCGCTTCAAATTCGCCTTAGGCTCATGGTTGCACAAATGACACTTAGTGATACCTCGAAAACACTATTTTTTGCTTTCAATATATATGTATATGTACTATATATATATGCATATATCATATATGTATACACTGTATAATGCTGTATAATTTAATATATATATATATATGTATGTGTGTGTGTCTATTTTATAACAAATTCAAGTAATGTATATCATATCATATATAATATCATATATATATAATATATTTATACGTGTGGCCTGATGCTCCCGTGGCATTCTCCCAACTCCTTTCCCAATATAGGCCATGGCCAAATCATCCAGGGCACAAAGGCAGAGCCGTGCTGAATGAAGTAACCAGCTGCCAAGCTGTCTGGATATCCCGCAGCTTCTAGGAACTGCTCAGCTGAAGCCAAAGTTGTTAGGGCCTGCAGTGAGCGAAATTCGCACCAGTGACTGTCCCGTGGTACATCCTATGTTAGCCATCAAAATAATGAAGGGATATCTATGACTATCTATGACTATCTATGTAGAATGTACGCACCCGTTATTGGCGATTTCCCACTTTCAGGAATTTCCCCAGTCCGGACAACAACGAGTAAGCAAACCAATTCCATGTTTAAAGCAGTCGACTGCCCCAACCTTCTCATGCTGGCCATGGTTGCTGTAGTTGGCAGCAGTCTCCATCAGCATCTCCACACCCAGCGCAAATTTCGTAGGTGCCTCGGTGAAACACATTGAAACCTGGGTACAGGTGGGGAATAGCCTCAGGTGGTTGAGTCGCCTCCACCAGATCATCATTGGTTACATTACCCATGAAATATCCCTATTGTACATGGATGAATCATGATAAATCCCCATTAAGATACAGAAGCCATTACATGCCATTATCTGGTTGCATGCAAGAAGCAGCTTCAGCGCTGCCACCTGGTGAGCTCAGTGTTTTCTATGCCATATAGTGTGCACATGCATGGATACATCTAGCTACATATCGCCTTGTCCATCTGTCAATCTACCTACCTACCTATCTACTTGTCTACTTATGCATCACACCTATACACAAAAAAATCTATAAATCTATCTAATCATCTACTACCTAGCTATCTAATATATCATTCTACTTGAATCTCATGAAATGAAATCAAATCGATCTAATATCATAGTTCTTGCGGGCATATTCCAGGCCTGCGGCATGTGCCGAGCTCTGTATCCTTTCAACCATGGACGGTGACGGCCGCACCACGAACGCGAGCTGCGACCCCAGCAGGACAAGAAGCGCACCTGGTGGCCCCGCTGTCAGCCATGGGGATTCAACCATCACTGGGCTTATTACCCTCTGGTTATGTCAAAATAGCTATTGAAAATGGTCATTTATAGTGAGTTTTCCCATTAAAAATGGTGATTTTCCATAGTTATCTTAGTTTACAAGAGGGTACCATAACAAGCCGTTAGGGAGGCCACCATTCAGCCACTAAGGGTTGAATCCCCGATGTGACGATCGGTCTAAGACTTGATGATCGAACGACATGTCCATATTTCATCATATGTCCTTTGATAGCATTGAATATTGATAATACAATTTCTTCAAGTACAAACATGTACAAATCATAAAGATATAGAAAGTTCATTTCGCACCTGAAAGGCTGACATGGCTGGACCTTGAGCCAGGTCGCCAGGTCCTCTTCCAGGTTCTCTTCCTGTCAAGTCACATGAGTTGCCTCATGGACATGTTGAACCCCCATGATCATCACTAGGAATCCGATGGAATCCAAATCCCGCCTTCGACGCTGTGCCTGCCATGGCAGAACCATTGCGAGCGTCATTGCAATGGCAGAACGTGATTCCGTCTTCCAATTCGATAATCTGGCATAGACCACAAAACAGCACAATGTCATCTAACTTAGATCGTGCTGTCTATGGGTGACTCTTCATGCCCCCTCCCCATGTTTTACATTATGAATCATCATGAATTTTGCTGTAGCTGCCGTCTTTGGATGTGCATTCGTTTGATTACCAGTGTTGCCATCAACTGTGGTCTGAGAATCTGGAGGCTTTTCCGGACCTACTAGAGTTTAGAGTTTTGATGCAATCTCTTGCAGCTGTCTTGGAATGACACTTCTAATTTTGTATATATAAATGTGTATAAATGTGTAATGAAAGTAGTGACTGGCTTGGGCAAGGTGATGCGAGACAGTTTAATTTCTGTCAAACACAAGTGCAAAGTCGGAGTCTCACGAAGAAGCATCAGGAGAATTCGGTGAATTTAACATACCCAGAGGAAAAAATAACAAGCAAGTCACAATCCTGCAACATTCCACCAACTTGAACTCTGCTCCCATGAAATATTCCAAAGCACTGTAAGCTTGCAAGGGACCTCAATGGCGTCAAAGGGTTGGGCTGCAAAGCAAGGGATGCCCCAACTGGGCAAATCTGCAAGGTGGCAATCTTTCTGCCATGGTTGTCGTGGTTGCATGTCAAGTCTCACTTAGACTTTTGAGACTTCGTACAGAACATCACAATGAACGGCATGTTACGACATGTTGATGCATGATCAGCTTGAGCATTGAACATGCCCGATGCACCAACAAAAACATTACCATCTGGTTATAATAGGTAAACCATCTATAAATGGGTCATTTTCCATGGCTATGTTAGTCATAACCAGATGGTACAGAAACAAAAATTGAGCGAACTGGAGACCATTCCGTGAAATTTCTCTGCGCTCGTCCCTGTGGAGCCAAACAACACCTTCATGACTCAGCCTTCATCTACTGTTACTACAGAAACCACTGGATATTTCGGAAATACCTTGGTACCTTGATGTTCCTTGATATATCCATGTGACCTTGTTTGCTTTGGTGGATGCAACAGTGAAGTAACCCAAACAAAACCAATTACATCTTGACAAGAGTCGACAACTGTTCGCAGCAACTGCTGTTCAAAGGCCGTCTTCAGCAGCAGGTGTTCAAACGTGACAAACACACACACAATATTATATATATACTATATATATATACATATGTGGCACAAACGCGCCATGCACGCAAGTAACATCACGCAACTCTAAATCATCTGAGGCATTGCAATCATATTTTGGCTCTAACATGTTGGTGGCCAAGTAAACCTCAAAGGGCCTATGTACAGCTGCCCAATTTTAGGCAGGGCCCACGGTTCAAATTTCACAGCCTACTCTGCAGCACTGGGTCCAGCTTGTGCTTGTGCAGCTTGTGCTGCTTCAGCAATCGCCTAGGGTTTGCTAAGGAATGGCCATGGTAAATCATTGGAATAGGGTGTTTAGTTTCTGCCCAGTGGCGTTGCCCAGCTTCTTGCCTTTCCTCTTTGCCATTCTCTCTCTTGCCTTGGCAAATATGGCAAATTTTCAGCATCTTTTCAGCATCTTTACAGCATGTTTAACATGGTGACATCCTCTCCATTCACATTGGTGCGTCTAAAGATGGGCTATACTGGCCATAACCGGGCCATTCCATGAAGATTTTTGGACCACCCCATGACCACCCCATATTGGAACCACCGGTACATCTGCAGCATTCCAAATTTTCACAATCCCACGAGCTGGGGACCAAGCGCCACCTGCGGCCACTAGACCTGCGACAAAGACATTTCAAGAGCAGTGGCCAGATGTGGCCAGACCTCTTCATCTCTTCCACCACCAACAAATAGCACAGCGACAGTAACAACATGATCTTCACTTCATGATTCATCCGCAGGCGCCCATCATTTACTCTACATTTCAGGTGTTGCAGGGCCTTGCCGCATTCGGCCACGCGCCATACCTTCCAATCGATCTTTCCTAAGTGACCACTTCAGCCAACACCACATCAGTTGCACATGGGAACTTCACCTGCGAGTACAGAAGGTGACTAGTGCTCAACACAATAGACAGACATTGATATATATATATACACGCACACATGTGCACTTTTCTATTGTTAGAAGTTAGAATACATATGTACAGTACATAAATATGTCCCCAATGTTTCTGGTTGTCCTTTTCTCGATATCTACACACACATATAATATATATATATATAATATTTATAGTGATCCATACACTCTGCGGCAGAGGTCCTGGCTCCTGGGACATTATGTTTTTCGCATCTTCAGTGCGTTGTGCCTGCATCTCCTCCTGGGCGGGTTGAAGCCAGTCTTATCCAAGTTCATCCAAGTTTGGGATACCCTCTGGTACTCATCCTCAACCATAGACATGGGCAATTTCCATCAATATTATTTCCCATACATCAATGGGCAAAAAATCATCAATGGGGAATTTGTTGCCATGTTTGATTACCAAAGAATATCAAAGGGTACCCTCTGGTAAACTAACATAACTATGGAAAATCACCATGTTTAATGGGTAAATCGGCCATTTTCAATAGCTATGTTAGTTTACCATAGGGTATCCCCAAATCTTGGATTGGCATCTTGACCAAACTGCAGACCATCAGGGTGTTTCTTGCTGCCCAGCGGACTGTATCGCTTCCGTAGACGTTGTGCACTTCACCTGGCTCAGGGTGCCCAAGAAAATCACATCTGGAGCTTTCCGAAGTCATGGGGGCACCCCCAAATCATCCATTTTTGTTTGGGATTTTCCATGGTAAACCATTGGGGATCCCCCATTGAAATCCCCACATGTATAATTTAATGCAGCTTCGTACAGTAAGTACAACATGGGAAAAAAGTGTCAGCAAAATTCATGAGGGCAGTGCTAGCGGCGTCATCTCCATCCTGCACAATAGGTCTTGGAGATGTGCATCAATGTGTGCATATGTCAGACACTGTTCAAAGTTCAGTGCTGAATAAATTGCATTAAAGGGTCCACAACAAGAGTCACTTGAGCAAGTCTTGGCGGGCTTGCACTGCGGCACTGCGCACTGCTTCACTAGCTTTGATAAGCAGAAAGTGCTTGAACATGCTGGAAACTCCAACCACCAAGTGAAGAAAATTGAAGAAACTCGCGGCAAATGGCTCAGAACTATTTGATCTCGCATCAGCACTGTACTGGGAACAATTTGTCCCCCCATTTGGAGGGCCAAACAATCATGAACACAGAAGCTGTACATTAAGAAACCCCTTGGGAGTTTCCGGATGCCACACCAATGTTCTGCCCAATGGCCCAAGCGATCCCAAGAGCCAAACTGTAGTTCATGGTATTTACATGACATGATGCTGACAATCCGGCATCTGTGCCACACCCGCAATCGAGGTCTTTGCCAAACTCTCTATGGCATTCGATTTCCTGGGCTTCGGATTCGCATGTCCAAAGAACATCAAAGAACCACAACCACCGTAAATAAAGCAAGATGCTGGCAACACGAATCAAACTCCTGCAGAATATTTCCGTAGACTCGACATCAGCCAAGTCTCCCAGTCCACCAGAAATACCAAGCACGAGCCAACCATGTTCGTACTACCGGGTTCTGTGACCTTCAAATCATCAACCCACATCCAACCCATAGAACCCATTGAAATCCATCGAGTACAGTAGATCCATATGAAATCCTGTCAACCCATCCCCAGACATCGACCCATCGACCCATCTTCCAGGGCTCGTCGTCTCACGCCGTTGGGCACCGCCGTCTGCTCCGGTGCCTCGGGCTCCGGCGAGGCCGCCACGCGGCGCACGCGCGAAATGGACGACGTGGGCGACGTGGGAGGGCTGCTGCGGCGGGCGGAAGCCTCCTGTGGAAGTCCATGGATAAGCAAAATGTATAGCACATATATACATATTATATATTTATATTCCAAATATCTTCAACATGGATATGTTTGGGGTGAAATGGAATTGTTTCGTACTGGTGCTAAATGTTGGGAATGGGGGAATGATCCAATCCATATGGAACTAGTCGATTCCAGGTGTTCATTTTTTTGGGGAGGGGCGTTAGTATTAGGGATTATTAGGGGGGTTTTCCAAATATGTTCAACATGGTATCGTCATATAATGTATATAAATGTACTCGAGTTGTGTGTATGTTATCATTAAGGGCATCGTGTATCTCTCTATATGCTATACATACATCTTATATATATAAGATAATATAATATGTATATATATATATATATATATATATGTGTGTATAGTTATGTATATATGTAAGTATATGTATTTGTGTGTGTTGAAATATTGAACGATCTGCAATGAAAGCATCATCAAGCAGCCTGGGACCTGCTCCCATTTCTTGTTCTCAACACATAGATGCAAGGGCAACCAAGAAGCTGTCACAGCATCAAGGCATTCGATCCGCAAACTAAGGAAAACAACACGCAACACGACGCCAGGTCCAATTTAACGTATAAACATATGTCAATGTAAACACAGTGAAAAACGGCTATTTTTTGGTACTTAGAAAATATTTGGAATGGAGAAGCTCAATCACTGGTTGGCGGTGCACCCCCCTCAAAAAATGAGGACTAATTATTTGTCAAGTGTGATGTCAAGATATGTCAAATGGAATTCTCATTCCAAACAGGTGAGAAAACGAAACAAACATGTGACAATTTCAACCCATCAGTCAAACGAATCAAATGACGTTTCATCTTCATAAACATTTATCATATCATTGTCAATCATTTGATAGTTGGTTATTACAATAATCACCATACTAATCACTTTCGATCAATATAATTGTTACAGCATGTATTAATCCATTAATCACCATTATGTAATCACTATTAATCACCACAACCGGTAGTTCATCACTCCATTTATCACTATTAATCACTACTGATCACTAAAAACTGTTAGCTAATTCCATTAATCACTATTAATCACTATTAATCACTATTAATCACTATTAATCACTATTAATCACTATTCATCACTATTAATCACTATATTCATCACTATATTCATCACTATATTAATCACTATTAATCACTATATTCATCACTATATTAATCAACCCATTTAGCACATAATTAGCACATATTTCCCAGCGCCACGGGCTCCGGCTGCAGCGTCTCTGAATCCGAACTGCTGGAGCGCTCTGATCGCATGGACGGGGCGCGGCGCGGAGAAGCACCGGGGAGGAAATCCTGTGGCTGCCATGGCTGCATGGGGATGAGCCCCCTGGGGGTGAACCAACATGGATCCCATCAATATACCCCAGTCATGTTAGCATATGCACTCCGTACATGGATCCGTCATGGGATAAATGATAATGAGAAAAAAAAGAGTTGACAACATGTAATATAATACATGAATACATTGATATAGATATAGAATATGGGAGTATATAATAGTAATGAAATATCCAACTCTGATCCATGATGAGGGTTATAATTTTCATATATATATATACACATGTAAAAACCAACCATGATTGGGATATCATTCAAAATTCATCAACACTAATTTAATGGGGTTTCATCTGGCGTCCTAAACCATCTAAACCAGGCCCGTCCTTGTGCAGGTTGAAGAGCGAAGGTCGCTTAGTGGAGCTTTCTGAGGCCTTGCGAGGTCATATCTGGGCTGAGAACAGCACGATGAAGGAGTCAAGCTTGATGCTAGAAAACCAGCACACAAAATAATTACTCATTTCTCATGGACATAGTCTGAATTAGTCTGACATAGTGATATATGGCCATATAATGCAATATACATATATATATATATATGTACACATTGCAGATCATTACAACGTAGATTGCTTTTCGATCGTTTTCGGGTTTTTTCCTGCGCCAGTCAAAATGCAGACTTCACTGTCGAAAAAATAGATCGTGCAGGTCACCTGGTGCCACTGCAAGGTGTTGAAAAGCTTCACCAAGTTGTAGCCTTTGCTCATCAATTCTGTGATATTCTGTGATCTGCAAACAAACAAACCATGAAAAGCCATGAAAAACCAAGCTTCACATTGTGGGTGTTGGGACATGTTGGGACTTTGGGTTCCAAACATTTCCCAACATTTGATGCCATGCCAAAAGAATCAAAAAAAATCACACTGACATCCCAATCTGAGCAGCAAATCAACGGCACCGATGCCAGTAGAGGTCCCAGGACCACGCCAGCCAATCCAAACTGTCCAACCCCCAGCACCACTCCCAGGCCCGTCAGCCAGGCGTTTGCTTCGGGAATTTCAGCATAGATTACCGTAGGCACCTGGAGATTCCGGGGAAATCTTTTTTTTTCCCCATGTTGTTTGAATCAAACTTGTGGTTTCCTGAAAAAATGCATCGAAATGCATCGAAACTCATCGAAACTCATTTTTTGGGACATTGGAATATTGTTTGTGTGTGGGAGCCAAGTACAAATCTTGATGTTTTTTTGCCGACAAGCACCTGCCACCAAACAGCCAAGTTCACGAAGAAATACCTCGGGGTTTCAACAAGAAGTAACATGGACATGAAATGATCACCAAGTCTTCAGCAATGGATTATGATGATTATACAATTGACTATAAGTGGGAACATCACTGCTTCGCAACCATCGAAGATTAGGAAACAGGACGAAAGCGATTGCTGAAATGAAGTGCTTCCAATAGCCAAGAGCTATGGTGAATCGTCCTACGATGTCATTCAGCAACCGGGAACGCTGTTCTCTGAGACTTGCCATGGCACAGGGCAGCACAGATCCTCTGGTTGTGGAGCCACAGATACCCCGCTGCCCAAACTGAGATGCTCCATACAGGAGACACCTTGGGCACCAGCGCCAGGATGGCTGAAAGCACGGTGGGCACCACCACAATGGGAAGTTGCCCAAAAGAATAGAGCAGCCAGGTGAACAAAGCCTCGCACAAAGACAAGGGACTGAGAAGGGAGTCTGGAGAAGTACGGTTCACGTGATTGTTCATGCATTTGGATGCCCATAGGATCCATGGTGCTGCTATATATGGTAACATTTACCTTCAATATACCCCCAATGTTAGCATATATACCATACATGGATCCTATGGGATGTGAATCAAAGATGAATGTAGGATTCACCTGCGGAATGTATCCAACTGATGGCAATGATTCAGATTGACGCTACGCAACGCCAAGGTGCGTGAAAGGCAGACATCTTCATGGCAGAGACCAGCACCGCGCGCATCACCTTCTCGGTAATCGCAAAAATCACCTGATTCTGATCCACCACGCGAAGAAATTCCTGAGTTTCATTGAGCATCCAGGGCAGTAATTACCAATGGTTACCCACTTGGAACATCTTGGAACATGAAAACCCGAGGGGTACAAGCTGCTGGAGTCAAATCAGTATCTCTCCAGGGGTTTTAAGTCAGAAACAGCATGTGAAAAGCAGGTCCATCTGAGATGTCAACTCTCTAATATATCATTTGTGTTAGCTCAAGGGCGATATTATATATATATATGCGAATATCCGATTATATCTATAGTGTTATCTGGGAATATCTGAGATGTGATGATTCTCCGGCAGGGCCTGCTATTCTGCCCTATCGACACCGCACTCTTTACCCGGAGGGCTTCAGCCAAGTGTCGCCCACCACTGCCAAACATGACTCTTCTGCAGACAAAAGGTAGAAAAGAGCTGTCATAAAAACAATGGTTTGCCCAAGCGCGCTTGACGCTGAAGATAGCATATCCAAAAAGACACGTGGAAGGAAATATGTGAGCCTCAGCAGGCCGCAACTGCAGGCCACCGAAATTCCAACGCCCTTGAAATTTGCAAGTGGCTTCAACGAATACATGTTCTGCAGGGCACCTAAAAACAAACAGAATAGAATAGCCATGCTTACATACGTAGGCTGCACATGGCTGCATAGGTTTCACCATCACACATCATCTTTCGATCACTACTTGCTTCTGTTCCCCCCTTGCAATTCCCCCTACCAAACTGCCAAATCCAACATGCCAAGCGTGATGACGGCTGAAGGGCCTCCCTGCGAGCAAAAAGCCTGGCTAACAGAGTAGCCCCATGGGCAGCTCCATCCTTCAAAGCTTCTGCGGTGGTGCTCTGAGTTGCATCATCTTTGAACCTATCCACAGGCGAAAATCAAAGGAGCCATATCCACAGGCAGCACAAACATGGATCTAATCCAGGTGGAGAAGAAGCCCCTCCTAGGGGTCTATGAAATACAATTCTGACATATTCTGACAACGCGGAGCCCACTGAGGAATGGAAATATTGCTGTTTTTTGATCCTTTTTGATCCTTTTTGCATGCTCTCTTGCTCCTCTTGTCTAGATCCAAGTAGCCAAGAAGAGATAGAAGAGATTTCGGCATAGGCTCCAGATAACAAAGAAGCAATATCTGTCAGATTTCCAGCTGCTAAGCCACGCAGAAGCGCAGTTGTGTTTCTCAAAGCATGCTTCATCACAATAGTCTCTTCGGCCTCTTCCGACCGCAAGTGCACTGGTGATCACTGGTGAGTCTGAGGCACGTAAAGTATCCAACATTCTTCTCAAAAATTATCAAAGTAGCAGCAAGTGCATCACCAGCAATTACCTACCGAAAGAGAAATCTGTGGTGCCAAGCAGCATTGCAGCTTGCGCCATGGGCCACTGCCTTACTTCGGTGACAGGTTCGGGGTCAACGGTCTGTACAAAACAGGCTGCAAAAAGAAAAACAAGGTGAACACAACATAAAACATCACTTCCACTCCCTCACGAGAAGCATATGCAACAATGTAAGATGGCGCATTGCATGTTGGTGCGCAGCATCCGATCGTGTCGTGTTGTTCTGTGGTTGGTCCTGAGCCAAGCCACCTCTTCGCATGCCTTTGCCATTTCTGGTGAGGTGCCTTGATGATGTGCGGCATCACTCATGCCATGCTCGTCTGTCCACAAGTCATACATCACATACTTCAGGATGTAGAAGTCTGGAATGTGCTTGGCAAGCATCAACCTCACCAGGTGTCAAACATGGGCTGGTCATGGGCCAAATGGTTCCATGCACTTCAACCAGATTTGCTGCTATCTGAACGCACAAACGCGGCAACTCTGCATATTCTGCATGCATTGCTGCCCAACACGATCAGCAACTTCAGCCGCTGGTGAAAAACGAGCGGATGCCCCCAAAGTGCCATGAATCCATGAATCACAAACACGATGGGTGATTAACTAGTGTGACTCGTGATTATCAGATATATTATCAGGAGGTTCTAACAAGATCATACTAAACTTGTATGATCCAACATCACCAATCATTAACTAAACAGAGATCATCAGAGATCATACCGATGATTATCACATCCAACTAAACATCAACTAAACATCACCTTCATCAGCTAAGGCTCTCATACTCCGGCAATGTTTCTTCGAGTTTGGCTAGCAAGGTCGCGAAGAGGTCGCCATCCGAAGCATGTGTGAGTCGCTCCATGACAGACTGATAGGCCTAGAAATGGGCAGAATGATGGGCAAATGGGGCAGGGCAGGTGGAAACACCTGATAACACCCGTATGATTTGACTGTATAATCACTAAAATCGACTAAGAGCTGCTTCTGAAGCCCATCAGCACTGTAAACGTCACATGCGTTTTCCTACACGAAGAGTAACCCTAGATCAAGTACATTCAAGTAATTACCGTATGTGTTCAACGCCCACAACTTGACAACAAAGATGACTGGCTGGTGGTTTCAACCCCTCTGAAAAATATTAGTCAGTTAGGATTACTATTCCCAACATATGGAGAAAAAAAACATGTTCCAAACCACCAACCAGATCATGTGCTGGCCCCAAATTGAGTATTACTAGCTGGGAAGGGAACAAGGCCCAGCCCTTCGCCGCCTCCTGTTTCTGCAGCAGTCCGTAGCACGTGCTGTGTATCACCTCCGCTTCATGGCGGAGAGAGATCACCAAGAAGCTCATGAAATTCACCGTCAGCAGCATCGCAGCCATGATGATCCTGGAGCAACGTATGGCAACTGGTTGGAGATCCCACATGGCACCAAACTGTGACCACTTGATCAATAATACCATGGATGCCATATGATGCCATGATCTCTCCATCTTTTGCATGTACTGCATATGGCTCCGTGCTTAAGGAACTGCTGTGCTGAATGGCGTCGCTTGATTTTCCGGGCTAATAGCTGTGGCCATGTGTGGCCTGCGGGGAGGTCAACCTTCCCGCGCCCCGCAATTGCTATGCAATGTGAACGAAGCTGGATGTGAAACCCGTGAAACGTGCGCCAGAAAAGGTTATCTTGGCAGGTCCGGAATGGCTGCAAACATTGCAAATGCTGCATGCAATTGATATGTTGATATATGTGGAACATTGTGGAACCTTTTGTTATTCCTTTCACCCACTGAGTTATGTTATCTTTTGTCAAACTGCGAAACTGTGTCTGGCACCAATTCTGAGCAGTGTCACTAGTGGATACTACATGATACTGGCATCACCCAGCCTCGGGCCGGTATCGCATCCAGTCTCCATACTTCATCCTGGCACCACTTGTCTGAGTAATGAAGGCACGTACTTCAGGATGAAGATTCGGCAAGCGCCTTCCCCAGGTACACCCACTGCGTGACGAGGCTTTCCATTTCGATTTCCGGTCCAAGTTATAAGCCCCCGGCCCTGGACGGATATCCGTGTTGGGCTTGGGAGTCCAAGTCGCGATATCATTGGGCAGCTGAGATCGATCTTTTCCACAAACAGACCATTTTGGAGGCCATGCCTGAAGTGGATTCTCACCACCAAATGATGATGGGATCTTGTTCTCCAGCTCAACCACTTCTGGAGGGTCTGGTGCCAAGCAGGGCCGTCCGCTAGAGCGCGCCTGCGACCACTTGGGGGGACGGTAGGGGCCATTGCGGCCGCAGGTATCTTGGCAGCCATACTCCCCGGGGTCTGGTGCTCGGGGCTGCAGGGAACCTGAAGCTGGAGTCCAAGTAGGGAGCATCAAATCTAAATTCTTCCGATCTGGTGACGCCATGGACCACACGGGCTTCTTCCGCAGATGCACGTCGTCATGCCAAACATACTGGCCGGGTGCTGGGGTCTAGTTGCTCTTCCTGAGGTTTGGTGCACTTGCTGCAAGTCCATCCTGAGATGCAACCTCCAGGGAATGCGACTGAGGCGATCTTCCTCCCCGTCCCTGTGACACGGAATCTTCTACAAGGACCAAGCTGTCCACTTCATTTTTGGCCTTGCGGCCCATGGCATCTAAGGCCTTTCAAACTGCTGATCCTCTCCAAGCCAAAATGGTTGCAAGTTGCAATGGTTTCGGTACAGTCAAGAGATCTTGCCCCCAAAGATCCAAAAGGTTACATGGTCAAATGATGTTAGATGTGCATAGATGTGCCATGCCAAAAAGAAGGACCCACAGGCTTATATAATAAATAAATAAATCAATAAATAAATAAATAAACAAACAAACAAATAAATAAATATTATATATTATATATATATATTTTAAATAAGAAACACTATTAAATATATGCAATCCTATTCATTGAGTCGCGTGTTGGACTGAAGCTAGTTCTGAGGGGATACGATGAATCCATCCACCACGTGAGCGCATATGATCTCAGTCCAAGGCACAACATCGAAAGGAGAAAGTGACAGTTTTCCTCGAAGCTCTGAACGGCTTTGTCCAGGAGTTTCTTCCGCCACTTTGAAACTGATCCAGTAAGCATCCTGTCCCATTCTGTGACCCCATCCCCAAATGGTTTGCATGAGATCTTATGACCTACACTTCATGCATCACATTGGATCACTTTATGATTATATATATGCAACACCACTTGATGCCGAGCCTTTTCAGGAGAAGCCGAAGCTGCTGCGAAGCTTCGCGCAAAGATAACGGAATCTTTGACCATATGATTGGCGTCAGGACACCTCATCGTTGTAGCTGAGACTGCGAGATCTATGCTGGACACTGACTTTCAAATGACCCCTTAAGGATCCTTAAGGTATCCATCGGTCGCAAACAAGCCACCAATAGTCCACACAGCCAAGCGCACGGAGACAACAAAAAGGTAGGTGTAGAAAGCCACAAACATCAGCTTCATTTGCAGCTCACCTTGGCGGTCACATGCCACATGGGGTCACAAACGGGCGCCACGGCACCGGTTTAACCAGTTTAACCATCACATGACTTCGACAAAGTTGCGACTCCAAAGCTTTCCAAGAAGTTGAAGAGCACATAGGCGCAACAAGAGTCCAAAATATGGCGCTGAGAGAGGTACTTTGTCGTCCTCGCACGGGTGGAGCGGTGACATCACACAATCTCTCTCTTTCTCATGTTCTTTTCTCTTTGTTTTTGGCTCTCTCTCTCTCTCTCGCTATGTTTTCTCTCTATCTCCCTCCATCGCGCCATCACTACTGTGTTGCCTATTGCTTGACCAGCATATTTGCGGCATATTGGAAAACACCGTCTTGAAGCACAATTGACAATACTGCAGCACCCCAGCTATCTCTACTTTCTGCAGTGCTGCCTTCAGATCCCTGAGTACGGAATGCAGAAATCACTGTACAGTGCGAAGAGCTGGAAGTTCACAGCTTACAAACGAAGGGAGAAGAAAACAGTAGTTACAGTAGGGTGTCCTCATTTATATGTACTGCAATATATACACACACATATATATATACATGTTATATATAGATAGGCAAACATCGACTATAAATATACATGTTCAGTGAGAGACCCTTATGCAGCCACTGAAGTCACTGAACCCTATTCCAACCATTCCCAGCCTGATGGCTGAACTGATGAAAGGGCTTCAGCATGAAGACGATGAACGTCTCTGTGCCTTCATAGAGGTTGTAAAGATCCCGGAAAATATCCATGAAGCTCGCATAGGGTCGAAGCCTCAAGATGGCTGGGAAGATCTGGGAAGTCACCAAACCAGCGACTGGGCCAAAAATGCTGACTGGATTGTCACAAATATCTGCATCCCCAGATGCAGAAGGGATTAGAGATACCCAATCCGTGCGCACTAATCAAAGTGCATACTCATTCACTGTTTCAAGATCCTTTAAGAAAATGTTGTCCTATGTTGGGCTGCAATGTATCCCTCGGCTCACCCGGCTTGAAGTTACCTTTTCCTGGGTGAGAACAGTGATCTCCTCGCGCCACACGCGAATCTGTACAGTGCACGCCCTGTGGCCCTACGTTGCTTTCCGGAAGCTCCACTAAGCTCAGGCGTCAGCCCATCCAGCGTCTCATTTCACAATATGTAGGGGCTCCATGAGAGGCACCATCTGGTGCATATAGACGCATGCCCACATCAGCCACATACTAAAGATGGACACCCAAACCACGACCCATCCCAGTCTGATGCTTTCCTGTTTCGTGATGTTGGCTGTCTCCTTGACAAAGAAGGTGGAGGAGATCATACTGGCGGCCACACCAATCACGAAGAAGGTGATGGTCCCTATCACAAGGCCGTGGGCTAAGAAGCCTTGAGAGTCTCCCATGGCTGGTGCACACACTCCTGAAACGTTTCTGGGGCTTGAGCCAGACACGCTGCCCACCGGCTGACCTGTCCAGCCAGGTGCCGCAAAAAGGAGGTACTGCTGATGGACCTGCAGAACATTGGTCATTTATGTATATTTATGTCATTTTATGTAATTTTGAAAATATCAACCATAAATATTTTGGGCTGTCAATGATTCCGACCCAAACCCACAGCATCCGAAAGGTCTTCAAATGCTTGGAGCAGTGTCCCGACATGAGTAGGATTTCAACGAAAGGAACAGCAAAAATTTAGAACTGTTCCATGGTGGCTGGAGATCAAGATGTGCACGGCCGATGGTATCAAACATGCGTCATATCCACTCAACGTGTGCAACTTGACGTAGTTTGATGCAACGAGATACAAGAAACATAGCACCCTCCCACAAGCGAAGCGAAATGAGAAGCCAAGAGACGGCCCCAACCAGTGTTTCTTCTCCCAGTGAGCCTGATGAAGCATGCAAGGGACATGACAAAGAGAGGAACTGGAAGTATAGAACATACTATCAGAGGATATCAGAGGCATGCCAAATTTCGTTCAAATGGCATGGCAAAGTCAAGGTGAACTTTAATTACACTACGTAGTACAGCGGGTCAATATTGGAGAGCCCACAAACAAGTTGACTATATAGTATATTTATACCATATATATATATACACATCATCTATATGCTGCTGTGTTTTTTCTTATTGCTGTGGTCTTATTGCGAATATAGCGGGTCAAGCGCGTATCAAATGGCGTATCAATTTCTATTCCAATTTCTTTGAGAACAAAGAATCCAACCGGCTGATTTCCGCGCCACAAAGCCTCGATCTGTTGTGGATGACTGCCAGAGGCTACGATGGCTGCATGGTAAATCTTTCCTTCCGCCAATTCTTTCCGGAGATGTTCGCTGGCTTCTCTATCAACAAAGGCCTCTACAGTTGGCTCCGATGGCTCATGATCCTCTGAGTTCTGTCCAGAATCGACAGGCTCCTCCGTCTCTGCAAGCTTTTCAGTATACAACCAGTAGAACCATGGCAATTTTCGAATCAAGACCTTGTGGCGATGGTGATGATGATGTTCGTCTGGCACTTCCACTACCACAAAGGTCTGCCGCAAGAGTCTGGAAAAAATAAATCTCATTATAGTCATCTTCACCTGGTATAGTGGAATCGACACGATCATTGCCTGTCAGGGGGTTGGCTTGAGGCAATGCCGCTCGCATTTCTCCCGGTAAAAACATTGGCCCAAAGACATGCCAGTGATAACATGAAACAACTTCAGCCAAGATCAGCCGAGTTACCCAGAATAATGACATGATGTAAACCTCAAAAGCTGCAAAGTTGTAATAGAAAGCGATCAGCACCAGGCCGCCAGCCAGGTGGACTACAAAAAAAATGAAGGCCAAGCGAGCAAAGGCCTGGAGAAGGGAACAAATCAAGGGTGGAAAGTTGTTGCATCAATTCCTGCGTCCACAGATGTCCACAGCACCCATGGACCCATGGGCCCCACCTGGTCATCTGCATTCCACCGCAATTCTCGGAAGCTCCCGAAGGATGATGCAAAAAGGCCCTTGGGACTTCGATGGTTTTCCTCGGCCGGATTCTCCTGGAGCGATTCTCGCCGGGCATAGAGAACAAGATAGAGAAGAAGATAAAAGTATGATAAAGGTGAAGTGAACATCTCCAAGTCTCAATGCGCCAACTGATTCTGCAGTCCGCTCCCCAAGACTCGTCAACTCCCCCCTCAATGGACGTGGCAAAGAGCAAGGGCAAAGTGGAAACGATCAAACACGACCGAAAAACTCTCCGATCAAAAGCTGCTCCTCCAAGCCAGGAAACTCCACATGCTTCTGACTGGAATGGTCTTCTCGCTCAGACAGCTTTGAAAGACCTGGTGCCACCGGTGCCACCATGTTGCTGGAGCATCTCTCAACATCCCAGATTGACATGTCTGATATGCTTCATGAATTTGCACACTATATGCACACTATGCATGCATATGATGTTTGCTTTGTGCTTCAAAATGCATCTCAGGAAATTTGTGTTCTTTCTCTGAAGCTCTTCTCATTGTCAAAATCTAAGCCATTTGGACTATTGTGGTAAAAACCCAATGATAAACCGTCCCCAAGTTGTTAATACCTGAAATGGGTGGAATAAACAATCCCCGTTTTCTTTCTAATGGGTTCACTATGATTCAACGTGCAAAGAACAATACCCTATGAGTCCAAACACTTCCTGAGAAAATACTTAAGCCTAAAAATCATACTTCAAATACTTCCTAAGAAGCTACCTTTGTTTCCATAGGGATATGTGGTTTTCATGTGGTTTTCCAGTTTTAAAAGTGGATGTCCCACAGAATCTGCAACACCTGTCCTGGCTGTTCCTCGCGGTCGGATGTCCAGGGCCCAGCTGGGATCAGCTCATCTGAGAGATCGGCCATGGCTAGGCATCCAAAAACCGGTCGTTTTTCTCCTGGTTGATCAATAATGCCTGGTTATGCCTGGTTGATACAAATTTCACAAAGATTTTTATAGAGGAACATATATGTCCTATGACATATATTTCCAGAGTCTGAAGATTCTGAAGGGTGATCACATCAGCATGTCTCCTTAATCATCATCCTTCCCGCTGTACAGACTGCATTCAAAGGTTTGTGCACAGAGTCCCGGCCATTGCAATTGTGTTAAGTATCATCATTTGGAACATGCGTAGTTGCGTGAAACTATTTTTCACAACATTGAACTAAGTTATATAGCTATAGAATGCTATATACCTGTAGTGACATCACTAGTGACCTATGTTAAGCCCCGGGCATTCTGCTTAAATTTCCCGAGATTTCGAGTGATGCCATTCTGCCCATGGTTGAGAACCAAATCTGCGGAATCCGCGAAATGAGTGATGGGATGGCACAGATGGAAAAAAAAATAATATGGAAATCCAATCAGTAAAATATATGGTTCATTATTTAGAATTACAATGAATTATTGAATTATATCATTATATAAATTATTATAAATTATATAATTATAATTGTGGAAATTCAACCAAATGGCCTGGCATCTTGAAAGCTTGCCGGCCCAATCTCTGCCGGTCCTGCCCAAATGCCAACAGCTCCTTCCGGCAGTTGGATGTGCGTCGCCTCCCCTATTGGCCCCTATGCATCTGTATGCTGAGCTTACAAACAAGTACCAGGTTAACTAAGTTGACAGATGTTGACAGCATTTCTTTCTATGTGAGCTTCGAAGACTGTGCGAAGCTGATTATGCTGATTTTCTACTGAATGTACTTCCACTCCCAACCAAATGTCACAACGACTTTACAGTATTTGGATGTGTTAAAGGACCATGGCCTTAGAATTTGCTGGTTGATCATACTTTTCCCTTTCCGCTGTCATCATTTCTGGCTTTCCCATTAAAATCATTAAAGACCCCATAAAGGCTAGGGTTTATAAGTTCTCCATTGCCACCTTTGATCACCAGAGGGTTTTTCGGGCCAACTCCCTTGTTGGAGTTGACGGCTGCCGCGCTCCGGAAGCTCGAAATTGAAGCCAAAGACGGACACAGGCTGTGGCGGTGTGGTCCTGCAGTGAAAATTGAGGCAATGGAGCCAGGGCTGGTCCTGTTTTTGTCGTATCAGAAAATTATTTTTATGATCTTATCTGATTTTATTATAATAATGTTTGTATGAACATAACTTACTCCATCCATTTTGGGAATCATATCGAAACCCAGCCACAACTCCTGTCCTTCGTGGTGAAACCGATGTTGCTGCAGCTGGCGCTGGCTCCGAAGCTTTCGACTTTGGTGCAGGTGAAACGTCTTTGGCTTCCTAGGCATAGCCGGGAAACTGGGAGTTGAGCTTTCGCCGAACACTGAGCAGCAGCTACACTATGTCAAAAGGATTCAAAAGGCCAGGTAGCCTTTTTTAGGTCTTGCGACATGTGTAATAACATTGTGTAACTGACTTATCTTGACCTGCATGCCGCATGCCATGAAAGTTTGAAACATATAGGCTATAGGCATCTGACACCCCTCTTTCCCTTTCGTCTTGCTGCTCGCTCGCGTGCCTCAGCAAAGCATCAAGTGCTATAGGTGGGAAATGCGCCGAAAGTAAAGTGTTGAAGGGTCTCAAGATCTAGAACCTGCCCTCCAATAAACTAATGTAACATATGTGGACCATGGGTTTCCCATGGCTTCCCTAGGAAATGATCGGTGGATGTTCATGGATGTTCCATCTTTCTGTTAGTGTACTGGACAGTTCTGGAGATAAGCTCAAGAGCCAAAGCAGCCGTTACGCACTGAGCAGTAGACTCCTCCAGCAGTAACACCTGCTGGCTTGGTAACATGGTTGATACTGATGGCCCACTGATGGCATGCATTTTATGTTCTCCATTTCTTCAAAACTAGGGGATAGCCCCATTTGTGGCAGCGTTCAAATTTGTTAAACGGAAAAAAACAACCATCAAACATGAGATTTTGCAGCGCCCTATTTTCAGATAATTGCCTAATTTGTTTGAATCTCGTTTGTTTCTCTTGTCTCACTGATGATGCATCATAAATTTCACTCAGGGCTGCAGCGCCTTTCCTCATGCGTCCCAACATCCCTCCTTCCATACGCTCTTTCCTCGACAAGTGCAAGTGCAGAAACACGAGCCCCCTGCTTCTATGGCAGAATGGTCTGGAACCAATGTTCACAAGATTTCGCAAGCATCATGAGTTGCATCTCTGGGAAATGAGGAAGGAAAAAAGGGAACATGTTTTTTGGGCACGGCACACTATTGCACAACCCAGGCTCAGAGCCCACCAATAAACACACCTTCCAGGCCTTCCAGGCCTTCCCCTTACCAGGTGGCACAGGTGGCATGTCTTGGCTTCCCGGACTCTTGAGCGATGATCTTTTGAGCTTCCTCCACCCGTTGTGCAAACTTTTCTTCCTTAAGAAACAGAAAGGTCAAGCGTGGCTTCATCCTATGGGTTCCCATACCTTCTGGTCCTTCGATGTCCTGGTTCAAGTCATGCAACTGGCTCAGGTTGCACAAAAAACAATGTCAAGGGGCATTGTCGCTCTCGCCATAGATGTTGTATTCTTCACCTGGCACAACGCTATTTGTCAGCCATGGTGCCAATAACAACTGTGGAAGATTGCGACTCGAAAACGACTGGATGTCAAAGGAACGACCTGAAGTGCTGTATTCACATAGATTGAAAGAAAGGTAGCGGCATTGGGGGCTGCCAATGGTCAATCCTGAGGAGCTGCAAAATCCAACCAATTAAAATAATTGAAGCCTCTGAAGTGAAGAATCAACCTTGCAAATTTCGAAGCATTTTGCAGCTGGTCCAACTTGGTTGTAGATTTGCCAGTTCATGACGCTGGCAAACTTGCATGATGCTTAACAGATATAAAGATACATATAGCGCGATATGGCTAAAGTATGCTGAAGTGGCTCATCCTCTCATGTTCACCACATGTTCCCTGAACTTGACAGCTTTGCTGGTGCCCTCATCCATGACCTCCTGGCACAGGGCCAAGTTCGCTGACAAATTGTTGGCTGCTCGGGTACCATCCTCATCCGATTGGTGGTTTCAACCCATCCAAAATTGGGTCATGGGGGACGGGGATCGTCACTTTTTGCGGTTGAAACATAGCCATCAGAAACTCTCCCCAAAACATGCTGTCTGCTCGAGATATCTCGACGCTCTCATCATCCCACCCAAAGCGTCAGTGAACAGCTGGCATTGCTATGTCCTGCCCAAGCTTGAAGAGGTCCTGGTGGCCACTGTACAGTAGGAAGTGTCGGAAAAACCAATGCGGAACAGCATGGAACAGTAGGAAGGATAATGAATCAAAATAGAATAAAATAAATCAAGATAATCTCCATATAGGATCTAGTTCATTCATTTCATTCATTTCATGCAACATGCTCTTGCCCGCCTCGAAGTTGAAGCCAAAAGCCGTGGTTGCTGTGGTCTCAATTTCAGCTTTGGAAGGTTCAGCCAGCCTTCGGCAACATTTTCGATCTTCCAACATTGCATCTTTGATCCAAGCAATTAGCTTGTTGTAAGCGCTTTCACCTGATGATATGCAGAGTAGCATTGTTGTCCTCTGTAGGCAACTCTCATTGCACTGTTAACATTGTAACTAAGCGAATTGGAGTGAGACGATCATGCATGGAAGCACGCTATGCTGTGCCGGCACCTCTTCCCTATTGGAAAAGCCTGCCATCTCAGAACGCCATTGCCTCACCCCAGAGACACCAGCTTCGCCCGCAGCCGCTGGAGAAGAGTGGTCCTTAGCGGCCCACGGAGATTGAGATGGATGATGCCACGGTATATATAAGAGTATTGAACAATATCATGCGCATATGTACATATATTGCATATACAAATATTGTACATATTATACATATTCTACATATATCCACATATATGTATACAAATAACATCAAATAAATATACATATGATATCATATGATACATATCTCTGTGTTTGCGCGTCTGTTGCATCACATGCACCCAATTAATATCAATCATATCATATCGGGATATCGCAGCCAGGAATGGCTTCGCACAGGCCAACAAAAATGGCTTAAGGTTTTTTGGAAAACAACTGTCTGCCCCTGGATATCATGGATATGTAATGGCAATCGAGAAAACCTATGACAGTTGGGGGTGGCTAACTCTGTTTGCTGTTTATCGGAACTTGGGGATGGTTCAACATCATATGTCATGAATGTAGCAAGCAAAGTCATGTGGTAAGCCTGGTAAGCTGTGGTAAACCCAATTAACATCCCGAATTTCACCAGACATGGATAAAACCCTCCGACATTGGCGGTTTATTCTGTTGGTTACCACATAAGCCACTTCCAAAAAAAGTGCCTTCCACCAAGCATCGAGGTCAGCCATTGAAGAGCATTGGAATTGGAGAACCAACAGCTGGTATAGGCTGTGATCCAGCGATGCCACAGGTCTGCCATAGCATTCCGCTGAGGGCACAGGATGTGAACGTCCTGAGTCACCACCTGAGATTTTCACGAGTCAATCGCGCGGCTGACTGGGCCTGACCAAAGCCTCAAACCCAACACTTTCTGAAGTGCAGCGATGTGCAGCGTAGTTCTAGCAGTGAAGAAAAACATGCACAGCATTTATGATATGATTTTCACGATCTCCAGTAATCCGGAAAAAAAACATGGAACATACCCTCTGGTAATTTAATGTAGCTATTGGAAATGGCCATAGAAATCGTTGATTTACCCATGAACAATGGTACAATCAGCATCCATCAGCAACATTCCCAGGTCACCTGGACGATGGCATCTCTACAAGCGCAGAGCGATGGCCATGGGCACGAGGAGGGCCGCGGCCAAAGGGACGCGCAGGCCTTGCAAAGAACGTAGACGTTGTTGGTAAAATTCTGCCTTGGCATATACAACAGATCAGCGTCTTGCGACACGGCACGGTGAGACTGAGGTAAGATTGGGCAAAATGATCCTGAACCGGAAGCATAGAAACATAGTACAACACACCAAAACTACAAATGATTCAACAGCATGAATAGCCAATTCAATCACTACAATGTCAATCAATTGTTGTGATGGCAAAAATAAAACTTAATGTACTGACGCTTCTCCCTCCCTTTTTTGCTTGTTGCTCTGATCACAGTCAAATGGATCGTCCAAAGCATTTACTGTAGAAGCAAACGAGCTTCAAAAATCACAGTTGTGATATAGAAATATATTGGTACATCTATACGTCAAAGGTATTCTTCTACATATAGTGTACACAAGCAGTGCACATACGTGCACGTATGTAAATATCAAAATAAGTAATATAACATAATATAACATAAGTAATATGTATATTTCATACGTATTTAATCCATTTTATGACATCATATATGACCTTTGCCAAGTTAACGCTTGCCGCAAAGAAGCTCCATCTCGGCAGCGAAAGCACTGGCACCAAAGTCACAGAAGTATTGCCTGGAACCAGCAGCGATACGTCAAGGGGGAGCCAGAGATTTCAGCTGCATAAACTGGCACCATTGGGGGATGACCTCCTCCACCCATGGCCCTAGTTAGCTTTGGGGGTTGGGCCCCATTTGGGGGTTGTTGATTTGTGGGCAACAGCAAAAGCTGACTAAATTCTCATTGAGTGACTGAACCAGCTGAATGCTATTGTTCTCAATGACCTCCCTTTGAGCTTGGGCATAAAGTGTCTGCATCTGAGCGTCGCTGGCATTGCAGGCATCATTCACCTGGCATAAAAAACTTCTCAGTGCTTATCAGTCACCATCCCAGATTGGAAAATAACCACGCTCTAAAGTACTGAGTCGATAGCCATGGTCTCCATGGCCATGATGAATAGGTAAATCAATGTAAATCATCTCTAAATATTTTATGGGTTATTTTCCATAATTAGCCTGGTTGCTCCACTAATTCAAACATCTTCAAACCACCAACCAGCAAACCAAACAACAACTGCATCAGCGAAGCCAGCAACCCGATAGCAGCAAGCCTGACTCAGCGCCGCCTCATACTGCCGCACTTGCTGAAATGAGAACTTGCCCGAAACAGAGCAATTTGTTGCCCAACCACTCGTCTTCCTCCAAGGTCTTTGAGATTGGCGTTTGCAGAAATTCAAGTTTCTCGACTCTCGGACAATGACTGTGGATATGTCAAGAGTCAACAAAACTTGACTCACTCGAGATCAAAACCACAACACATCACCACAGCAGCACTTGCTGCGAAAACAATCAAAGCAGCAGAACCATTCCATGACTGTCCTGAGTCTGTGGTTGAAGTCTGCAAAAATCAAATCTCCCGCAGAGTCAACGGCACAGCTCAGAGGTCGATTGAGGTAACTGTGCTGGGCGTAGGTGACGTTGTTGTAAGAGTCTGCTTGGCTGTATCCAATGGCACTCTTCACTTCTGGTTGTACCTTCCCAGGGTTTGAAAATGTATGGGGGTCTGTCAGAGGGGCTAAGAACAAAATCAAAATACATTGAGCTTTTGTAGCAATATGTAATATGGGGGTTTCCAGAAATGGGGGGTACCCCCCAAATGGATGGTTTATAATGGAAAATCCATCTATGGATGCTTCAGGGGTACCACCATTTTAGGATATTTTAGGAAACCTCCATATTAGCAATGAAAGCCAATAAAACAAACCACAAATCACCGGGATCCAACCAACCCACTGTCAGGGAGGTGATCCAATGATCGCTGGCGAACCTTCTCTTTCATCATCAAGCTGTAGCTGCTGCCATCTGTAGATGAGAGAAGTTTGATGGTCGCTTTTTTCAGCAGGTAACATCCAGGAAATGCAATCCCCGTACACCTCAGATTTTGGCAAATCCGAAGCCAATTTCATCCAATTTCCGTCCAAATAAATCTGACAAATCATCTTAGCTGTGCCACCGGATCTTGCTGGCATCATTTCACTTGCGGGACAGGCACTGCGTGTTCTCTAAACACAACACCTGGCACTCCGTGACCAGCAAGCCGTACTCCAGGTGAGGCCCACTAATCATATCCTGTCGCTGGTGGTTTCTTGGGGGGGCGAGGCCTTCAGCTTCACTGTGTCTCTACATGGGCGCCACAGCCCTGCCTTGGAGACAACTGGTCCATGACTAACATAGATGCCGTCTTGGTCTCCGGTGAGACGACTGGCGGGGATACCAGGTCCCACAAATGCTTGTAGTGCCTCGTCAGGAAGCTCAGGAAGTGAAGAATCCAGAAAAATCATGGGTCCCGCCTTCGCATGGCATGCTGAAAAGTCATGAAACACATGCAAAATCTCCAAAAATTCCAGGTGATGTTCAGGTTGGGCCATATCAAGGCTGTCAAGGCCATTTGGCCAATGGGTGGCTCAAGGCCAACGGGTCCCGGCCTCGTACTTGTCCATGGAAGCACTCAGGTTTACAAAACCATTTGAAAATGGTGTCCCAACGCGGCTGATCGTGTAGACATGAAACGGTTGGCTTTGACCTCGCTAGCTGGATGCACTGAACTTATGCTTTATCTTGTCCATGTCTCCCTATTTGACGCTTGGAAACTTGTTCTCCATGAACATATTCCCCACGGTAGTGCTTGCTGGGTTTTAATCTTTGCGTCTGGGACGGATGCAAGGCACGCACAATCGGAATGGAATCCTGGAACCCTGGACCGGGAACTGCTCCATACTTTTTCTACTCTTGGGTTTCAAAGCTGGGTTGGTTCTGGTTGGTTTTCTTGACAGCAACCAGCATGATTCACTTGTCGCAGCAGCTCCCAGCAAAATCATGCAAGTCAAGGAGCGTAGCTAGGGGGTTCATGCTCATCACACACCCTGCATTCCTGTGTGCATCTGATAAACACAATCCAAGGCGCTGAAGAAAATGCAGGGCTGTCCCGGACTCATGAGCTCAGAGCTGTTTCCACTTCTGATCATGTAGCCACTACAGGATTCGTCGTGGAGACACCGAGACTTGCATGAGTCTAGCTTTGCCTGGCGGCTGAGGGAACCCCTTTAAATGGAACATGTGCAATCCTTTGCATATGTTTTTGTACGAACGTGTTGTTCAATCAAGAAGCATTTGCTGAATCCTGTTCAGTCAAACCTGCTTGGTGACACTGATTTCGGAGTTTACCTCCTTGTGCCCACGATCAACTGTTGTCATGAGCGTAGTTGTCGCTCAACCTGCTACTGTGATCTTATATAATTATATATATATATAAATAAAGAAATGCACATATAAATATATAAAAATATAAATAAAGAGATGCACATATATACATATATATTAAATAGTATTATAAACAAATGGTTTGGCCCATGTTGGCCATGCTTCAGTATTTCTCTGTTTTCCTCTAATCCTTCAGCTTAATCCCAACCCCCTCCAGGTCTTCCAGGTGGTGATCTATCCAAGTTGCTGTTGTCACTTCATCCACTTCGGAACGGATGCCGTAGACCAAGCCTCGGAGTGTCTTTAAAAAAAACCCTCCAAAACAAAGGCAATATCTAAATAATATCTAAACCTGGGAAGGAGGAACGAAAACCAGCTTTCATAATGAAAACCCCTGCGCACAGCACAGCAAATTGCCTGCGTGTAAGACTTGCAACATTGAAATCCTCCAGTTGTAGCGTAGCCCTAACTGCACAGAAAATTTTGAGGCAAACATCCTGAAACTCTGCTGGTGGCTTACGTGTCCTCAGTCCCTCGAGCAATATATTTTTTCCATCTATTTGTTTAACTGGCGAGAAACTGGACTGAGGGGAATCGATGCCCTACTGCAGCAAATTTCCTGCACACAGCACCTTCAAAATTGGAGTTCCTCTGTTGGAGCAAACCCGTAAGCATCACGACTGAGAGCATCAAACTTCCTGCGCAGATCACCTTCAAGATTGGAGTTCTCCAGTTGCAGTAACCCTGCAAGCATCACGACTGCGCATAACACCTTCAAAATTGGAGTTCTCCAGTGGTCGCCTTCCTAAAAGTCTGTTGGTCAGCTACGTATCTCTAGTCTTTGAAGCAACATGTCTCGCTCTATCGGTTTCTCTGGCTGTCTACTTAGCTCACCCAGGAAAACCCAGACCGAGGGGGAAGTGATACCCTACCGCAGCAAATTTCCAGCGCGTAACACCTTCAAAATTGATCCCCCTCTGAATTAAGTGAGAGTGCTGGTGTTGACAATTTTATAGTGATAATTCCGGAGACGCTGACCCTCTTTCTGAAAATGTATCTATAGAATCAGAGACCCCAAGGTATTTTCAAGTTGACAATCTCTATAGAATTGCTGTCACTGAGGCCGTTTATGAGCATCATTTTCTATAGAATTGCTGACACCAAGTCACTCTCGTAGAGTCTTTTTTTGGTTGGAGGGGTTAGTTGGCCTTCTATAAAATCAGACTCCCCAAATATCATTCATTGACAGCTGACCTGAATGCTCCAGTCGCTCTTGCCTAGCTTACCTTATGCATTTCGAAATTTATAGAGCTCAAAGGCTCCAAGTGTTCGATGTCAACCTCTTCGATTTTATAGACGTGTGAAAAATGCTTGAAAGATCTTGACAGTTGCTCTGTTTCATTTTGTTTCCATCTGTTTCCATCCGCTTCCTTTTTCTAAATCCTCGCTGCTCTGGTATCTGCCAATACTTCTCCATAGAATTGAAGAACATGACATACATCTAAAGAGAACATATCCCACTATAGAATCGCAGTCCGTAAGACTCTCTGCTGACTAGTACTCAGTGCTGTATTCAACATGAAATCTCTATAGAATCAGAGACCCCAAGGTCCTCTATAAAATTGAAAGCGTTGACACTGGGTAGGTACACCTAAACAAAGCAGGGGG
>Ga0126342_10002532_pt1:22500-28677 | contig 28677 bp, 26 predicted proteins | sample Cyp1metagenome_FD_92528 | JGI IMG/M metagenome (GOLD analysis project Ga0126342, IMG submission 92528) | Coral microbial communities from Lord Howe Island, Old Settlement Bay, Australia - Cyphastrea 1 metagenome | ecosystem: Host-associated > Invertebrates > Cnidaria > Coral ... | reverse complement strand
TCCGACGACGGAGGAGGGCGAAGTGAAATGGAGTGAGGGTGAGTTGTGGGCATTATGATGTCAGTATGTTTTGTAGTCAAGACATGGAATACCGTTTGTTTGGTAGGAGCAGTGTCCCCAAAGAAAGAAAGGAGCATCTAGTACCGGCCAAATGCAGTCGTGGATGTTGAAATATGTTGAAACCTATTCTGGAGATGGGCAGAGCTTGCACTTTGTCATGTTGCTCTGCTTCTTGTTTGGCAGTATTCCTGCAATTAGAAAGTTGCTTGTTGTTTTCAGCGGTTGTATACTGTACCTGGGGATCTTTTGTGCGTCAGGAGACGCAGCCAAAAGAAGACACAAGGGCCATTGACAGTGAGGCCAGCGCCTCAAGTAGCCTTGAGTGACTCCCAAACAGAACAAGGATAAGAAAGGAGACACATATGATGGTTCCAGTGGATCTGTCTTATCTTTCCAATGCAAAGGAATCTTTCACCTATCACCAACCAACACGCGGCCCGGCAGGCAAATGACCTTCCAGTGAGTCCAACAGAGGAGGGGGGGAGTGAAGGGGGGCAGTTTTGGCTTTACACCCAGCCAATTTATGGGGATTCGAACATCAAAGACTGGCGGTGTTCCTGTCATTAGTGGGTTTGAGTGTGTCGGGGTAAATCTAGGCTTATCTAGAAATATGGAAATGCTAATCAACTGCTGGATTTCGAGGAGGTATGTGTACAATACTGTTTCCGATGTTTTTAGCTTGAGGTCAGAGTCAGTATGGAGGTACTTCAGTAGACAAAGGTTTGGTGGTGTGATCGATTTTCTTTGGTCAAGTGTACGGTTGGTTCAGGCATATCCAGACCATGACACTTCTACTATATCCTACTATCATGTTTTGGATTTGCGTAGTCATACAGGTTAACTCGCTAAGGCAGCAGCTGATTGTCATTCATGTATTTTTCTCGTCGGGAGAACCATCTTGGTTGGGCAGTGCATTTGGCTGGTGAACGCATCGGTTGGTTAAATCCAACCTTCTGCTTGTGATGAAGTCGCAAGTGTCATTGCTATTCAACCATCGCAACTGCTGGGTACAGGTACTACCCCCTTTTTGCTCCAGTAAAATATTCATGTTACTAGTAAATCAATTTTTGTGTATATATATATATATATGTATATATGTATATACATATGATATTATATGTATATATGTGATAATATATATATATATGATTATATAATTATAATATATATATATATATATATATGATTGTATATATGATTATATATATATATATATATGTGATTATATATATAATTATATATAATTATATATTATTGTATATTATTATATATTATATATTATATATTATATATTATATATTATACATTATATATATCATTATAATTATATATATAATTATATATATATAGTTTGGTACAACGCCCGGCCCAATATTCACATGTGTTCAAAAGCCATCCATACATACGGCATATACGCATACATATATATATATATGCATATAATTAATTATAAATTATAATTATATACATTCTATAATTAGATTTATAATACACAGATTATTTCGGGTAACAGCATGGCTGTGGCACGTTGTGTTTTCACTGGCGCCGCGTCCTGCAGGAGGTGTTGCTTCCGGAGCGACTCGAAAGGCTGCGACAAAAGGCTCAAGAGGTGGCTTGTTTGGGGGTATGGTCGCCCCATCATTGGGATATGATGGTGATATATGCTGATACTGTGGGTGGAAGAAATCCTGCACCAGTTGGTAATTACTGGCAACTGTGAAACAATGTCAATCAAGGGGGTGTAAGGAGAAACCATCCACAGTATTATGATTCGGATTCTTGCAATAATGGGGTTGATGGCATGTGATGACCATCCCCTTTATGAGAAAAAGTCGTTTATGTTATTGGGCACCCAAAAAATCCTACGAACAGACTAAATGTTATTCCCTGGGCCTAAATTTTGAGCTAGACTATTTGAGTTGAGTGGCAAATTGTCACAGATCGGGGGTACCCCTGAGAAAACATCAGCCATAATAATTCAGGGTTGACTCGAGAAGTACGAAACCCTACAGCACTGGGATTTTTGTCCATCTGAATCTGAACTGTCAGGCCACATGAACCATGGTCCAAAGAGACTGTATACTGGTATTATCCTGCATTGGGGGGATGATCATCAATCCATTTGATGGGAATTTCTATGTCCATCATAAGGATTCCCCATGGAAAATTCATGGATGACCATAACCCATATTAACCATTATTAACCCATGTAACTTGACTACCATAATTCATGGATGACCATAGCACACATGTTTGGTCCCTTTGAGTACCGTATCCTGACCAGGCCCTGCTTCAAGGCGCCCAGAGTGGTGAGTTGTGGAGCCTTTTGCAACGTCACGCCGCGCAGAAAGCGCAGTCAGAACTACTGGAGGCAGGAGAACAAGTGTAGTGCGGTAAACCCTATAATCAACCTACCATTTGGGGATAGTTTATAGATGTTTATAGAATCTATTCTAGTCTATTCTCACTTTGGATATGTGTCGAAACTTACTCGGTTTTCACAGAGTAAGTAGCTGTAGCTAGTTTGGTGATTTAGTGGATGTTCAACAATGACGGAAAAAAAATAAATAATGTCTTAAACTCAACAATAAATCCACCATTTGGGGATAGTTTGTAAACCCCATTTATGTGATTTTGGGGATGTGTTGGGTTTACTACATTATCGAGCGGAGGATGCGATCCGTGTTCAACAGCTGGATCAATGGGTACAGGTCATTTGTATTTAGTGATCTCTGATAAGATGTTGGTCTTTTGCACAAGTTGTAATAAACCATTCCATTCTGGAGGGTGCTTCAACTCCTACTGCCTTTATATCCCAGAATATCTGATAAATTGATTGATAGATGTATGGATGGATAGATGGATGGATAGATAGGTGGATAGATGAGTAGATGGATCGATGGATCGATGGATCGATGGATGGATAGATGGATAGATGGATGGATGGTTGGATAGATAGATAGATAGATAGGTGGATGGATGGATGGATGGATAGATAGATAGGTAGGGTGATGATGAATACCAACAATTATGAGAAATGGCACCAACAAATGGATGAAAACAATTACAGTAAGATTCATGTTGGGGCTGGGACCCCAAATAGATAGCGGAGGCGGACCCAATCACTATTATTGCCAATTCACGGGAAAAAAGCCGAATTGCCGAGAATTGAGTGGGTTTGCCTCCAGAATGGGTATGGCCCGCACTTTTCATCAGAAATAAATGATGATAAGTCCACCGTTATACGATATTTAGCTGAGTACGTACCGGATGTTATTTGAAGGCAGGTGGTCTCATGCCATTTCCCAACAGTTGAAGGCTGCGGTCATGATACTTGAATTGGTGGTGGAGTGGCACCGGTGCAGTTGGAAGCATCATCAGAATATGATAGGACATACTTTTGAATATCATTATGGCTCATGATCAGGATTCAGGATAGTGTTAACATTCATGTTGACATCGACAAAGGCTTGCTATGATGACGACGATGATGATGATGATGATGACGACAATAATGATGATGAGGATGATGATCACGAGATAATGACGTAAAGATGATGATCATTATCATGAAGATGATGACGATGCTGGCGATGATGATCATGAAGTTGATGATCATTATCATGAAGATGATGAAGATGATGACGATGATGATTGATATTGATGATGATGATGATGATGATGATGATGATGAAGATGAAGATGAAGATGAAGATGACGACGACGATGATGATGATGATGACGATGATGAGGATGAGGACGACGACGACGACGACGACGACGCGACGACGACGCGACGACGACGCAACGACGACCACGACGACCACGACGACCACGACGACCACGACGACCACGACTGACGACGACCACGACTGACGACGACCACGACTGACGACTGACGACTGACGACTGACGACGGACGACGGACGACGACGACGACGAGGACGAGGACGAGGAGGAGGAGGAGGAGGATGTTGATGATGATGATGATGATGATGATGGTAGTGGTGATGATGATGATGATGAGGATTTTGATTGATGATGAGGATGTTGATTATGATGATGATGATGATGATGACGATGATGATGATGATGATGAGGATGAGGAGGAGGAGGAGGAGGAGGAAACTGGAATGTTTCGTGCAAAAAGATGGGCCCAAAACAACACCAGGGGCACCACTTGACCATAGCCATGGTTCCAGGCCTCGCGTACAGGTCGCCTTCAAGGCGCCCTCAAGCAGCTTCAGCCCGAGGTGGAGCAAATCCGATGCTCGGATGCGGCTGCCGTCCTTTCAGGGTGGCGATTACGCAATCCTCGACACATTCGGCTGATTCTCAGGGTCAAAATTGTTAGGGGGATGGTACAGATTACATTTGTGACAAAAATGACCTGGCAATGGTTGACCAACAAATTGACTTGTTTGGCATCAAAACGTGGGCATACAGCAGTTTGCAGGGGTAAACGGAGCATGCACCCAAGAGTTTTTTTGGGGTACAAAAAGCATCAACAAATTGGGTTAAAAAGAAAAGGTGGGTGACTCAAGACGAGCAAACATACAGTCATGATTCTGATGATACATATGATACCGGCAAGAAAGCGAGCTAAATGTGGTTAGACCATGCAATTGACGATAAAACAAGAAGGGAAAGAGGCTGCATTACCAACAACATCCAGCAACTGCTTTTGTATGATGGTGGTGTTTCCCTTGACCCCAGAAAGTGGCTGGGAGCTGCATCACTCTTTACTGTTTGTTCTGCATGGTGCACCACCTTTCGAAACATAGTCCACATAGATGTAAAAGGAGTGAGTATGTGCAAAATCTATCAAAATCTCATCCGCCATTTTTGATCTACATGGCTTGGTCTGAAAAGAGCGTGCTCCCAAATCCCATGGTTGATTTTAATTTTGAACACATCGTAATTTGGGGTATCCCCTCTCTTTAGGGACAAAGCCACATCTTAGACGTTCAAGAACTAGACAAACTCTGCTGCGTCTCCACAAAGCTGAAGGGCTACTTGAATTTCAACTGGGTTCATGTTTGTGCTAGGGGACCGAAAACCGAACGTGTAGTGACGCATGTTTTGCCAACGGACCCAAAACCGTGCTTGTAAAACGCACTTTTTTGTATGATCCATGTTCAAGTGCGTTACTAACTTCTCCAATCATGTTCATGGGGTGGGGTGTGGTGGGGTGGAGTGGACTATTAACGTTCTGTCCACGAAGAACTTCCAAGTACTTTACTAACTTCTCTTCTCTAACCACGTTCATTTGGTGGGGTGTGGTATTAACGTTCTGTCCACAAAGCACTTCCAAGTACGTTACTAACTTCTCTAACCACGTTGATGGGGTGGGGTGGGGTGGGGTGGGGTGGGGTGGGGTGTGGTGGGCTATTAACGTTCTGTCCACGAAGAACTTCCAAGTAGGTTACTAAATTCTCCAATCACGTTCATGGGGTGGGATGGGTGGGGTATTGCCGCTGTGTCCACAAAGAACTTCCAAGTACGTTACTAAATTCTCTAACCACGTTGATGGGGTGGGGTGGGGTGGGGTGGGGTGGGCTATCAATGTTCTGTCCACGAAGAATTTCCAAGTACGTTACTAGCTTCTCTAACCACGTTCATGGGGTTGACCACACAAAGTCCGTGGCTGTTAGTGTACGCACGCTGTTGACAGTGGCGTTACATCAATATGTGCAAAGACATGTTGAATACAGCAAAAGCTGTACAGCAAGCGTTGCTTGGCTGAACCGTGCCAATTTCGACTGGCAGGCGTGGGGAAATGACTCACAGGCACTCGTTGCAGCCTCTGTTTTTGGACTTGCAAGACAGAAAAGCTTCATTTCCACAGCACGAAATGATTTAAAAAGAGAACACCATGGAATTGCCACGAAAAAGAACAAAAAAAGATTCAAGTGTGCCGAAACCTCACGTTTGATGCACTTTGAGGTTATTCACAAATGTCAACGCCGCTAGCGCGGTTTCCGGTCGGGCGTATGTTTTTGGTAAAGGAAAAAATGGAAAAAGGAATCAACTGAGTGCTTTACCATTGTTCACAAGTCATTTGCTGGGATCACACATAATTTCTTCGAATACGTGCGGGACCTTTCTTGAAACACG
>Ga0126342_10002532_pt1:0-17500 | contig 28677 bp, 26 predicted proteins | sample Cyp1metagenome_FD_92528 | JGI IMG/M metagenome (GOLD analysis project Ga0126342, IMG submission 92528) | Coral microbial communities from Lord Howe Island, Old Settlement Bay, Australia - Cyphastrea 1 metagenome | ecosystem: Host-associated > Invertebrates > Cnidaria > Coral ... | reverse complement strand
GATGTCCTGTGTTTCATATCAGATTTATTCGGGTCGTAGTTTGTTCAATTCATGTCCCTTGCAAGAAAAATCAGCCCGTCAGCAATGGATTGGCAAAACTCTGCTGGAAGTCCCGTCCACTGCTTGATCCATAGGGATGGTATTCAGTGGGTTCATTTTTCTTGATCTCTTTGAAGTCCAAGTGCAGTCCCCAACTAAAAGCCATGATGTGCAGGATCATCCACCTCTATTTGCTGCACATAATCTGTGGACACTCGTTAACCACCTGACCCGACCTCACCATAAATGAATGTTCTAGGTTTGGGATTTGTTTTGAAATGATGCAGATAAAAACGAATAAGATCTCAAAAAATTGGATTATGAACCAACATGTGTGGGCCAGAAAAAGAACCGAATAAATTCATAATATGCATAGTATATATATATATATGTGTATATTATCTAATGTCAAGCGCAATGAAAAGCATGTTTTCTGATGATTCAGCACAGGTATACATATGACACTGACTATATGGTACGGTGGGTAAGGAGTCTTGGTACGGTGGTACGGTGTATGGACCCACCGTACCGTACCCATCGTACCCCTGTAGACCCACCGTACCAACCGTACCGACCGTACCGCACCACCGCACCCACCGTACCGTACCACCGTGCCCAACGGACCGTACCCACCCTACCCACCGTACCCACCGTACCGCACCAGCGTACCCAACGCACCGCCCTTCACCGTATACCATCATTTTTGAAACTGTACCCTTCCAACGGAGCACTACTCTCCAAATTACATGATATATATATATATATATAGTGTGTGTGTACCACATATACATATAGATATAGATGTAGATATAGATATACGTATACATATACATATAGATATAGATATACATGTACATGTACATATGCATATATGTGTGTGTGTCCTGCCGTTTCAAGGAGATATTGTTCTGTCCCTGTGACTAAAATCCGAATGGTAAATACTATTCTCCGAGTGGTAAATACTATTCCCGCATTGAGTGAGTGGTCCATACAGCAAGGGCCCCTGAAACATAAGCTGTCTTTTAACACCATCCCCCAACTTAACCGCTATAGATCTATTCACCATACATCCTAGCATTCTGGTTGCGAACCAACTTACCTGTGTTGGGCCCCTTCCGAGTCTTGCGGGGCCCAAGCCTACGTCTCTGGGAATGCAGGCGGCGATTTGGAGACTTTGCGGCTGCTGACCCGGGAGGTGTTTCGGACCTGGCCGGGAGAAATTACCCACTCATGAAGATAAAGGGGGTTTGCTATACCCAGGAAGATTGGGGAATCACGATGGTGGAATGACCATACCCCATGACTATCCCACATAATTTGACCAAGGCATAGTTTTTGTGAATCAGCAGAAAGTTTTGGTGTTTTCACCAACAAATGATAAGTTGACTTGAGCATACGTGGATTGAAGTCGCAAGGAACTGGCAGGGTCTTATATTGATGCAAGATAGTTCTTGGGTTTTGCCCCGACACCGTAACAGTGGATAGTGTGGATTCATACTGGGCGGGGTGTTCTGATCCTGGTGGTGTTTGGAACCACAATCACACTTGTAGTTGGTTAATCCCAATATTTGCAGAACGAAATCCAATGTTCTCCAAGGTATCCCAAGGTCAGCAGATTTCCCCATCCTGAGGCTATGTTCATGGCGGCGCAGAGTGGCGAATTGGTTCACGTCCTGGAATCCGTCACGGGTCAGCCAGGGCAACCAGCACAGCCAGCGCCAGGCCAAGTCAGACGGTCCGGTGTAGGGGATACCATGACTGGCTGGTGGTTTCAGAATACCAACACCAGCAGCAATCACAATCACAATCACAAACAATTGGATATTAGGAGTCAAATTGGATACTGCAACTGATGGTTTCAATTACTGCGGTTCAGATCTTGGATTCTCGGAGTCCCAGCCATGATCTATGATCTGGCGATATAGAACGATGGGTGGCAACAGCATGTGCTCAGTAAGCCTGGTGATGAGCCCTATCCTGGGGTAACCCAGTTTTGTGAGTCACGACTGTGATAGTTATATATATATATATTAGTTATGGTAGTGAGTACATGGGTAAGATGATTACCCAATAAATCCCAACAAGGGTGTGTCATATCTGGTCCAATTGAAGTGACCCGTGCCCGGTCGGCGGACGAGGCAAGAGTCCCAGTCATCCGATGTTGCGCAAGCAGGACACGATACGGTGACGGGGACTAGTCGGTTTCTCCAGGAAGTAATTCATAGGTTGGGGAGGACCCAAGTATTCCGAACCATATCAAATATGAGTTTATCAGAGAAAATTGTTTGCCAGCCAGTCGATACTATATGACCTCTGTGGCCCTGCTGCTTGATGTGAGACTTGAAGGAATCCTGGCATTTCAGTTTTGTTCTACCACTTGACTTGATTTCAAATAGAGGCAGGTATGCAAAAAAAGTAATGCTGCAGGCAAGGTAACAAACAACGACATGCTGCTTAGCTTCTGTGCATGTCGATTGCATTTTGAAATAAGATCCCTTTTTTTCTGAAGCCTTTTTATTGTTGTTCAAGAAGATAAGCCAGCACCCAGAAAAAACGGTATCCAGTGTGGCTGTCCTCAAGGTCCCTCCGCTTCACTTTCTAGTGATCCACAAAAGGTTCGGCATTGACATGATACAAAGGTGCAGGTGCGGGGATCATCTCCAACAAAAGATTTGGTAAATCGGGCCCAATCTTATCTAATCCATTGAAATCCGCATTCTGAGGAGCATATAGCGTATGTAGGTGTAGAATTATCTGGTTGCTGGCCTCAAACATGTGTTAGTTTCCATCCTATTTGGATCATCATCCAAACTGACTAGCATATTTGGGGATGATTTAAAAAACTTAGCCAGGTATGTATGTAATGCAATGTGATGTGAAGTAATGCAATGTACCGCAATGTACTGCAATGAAATGTACTGTAATGTAATGTAATTTAGTGTAATTTGGTTTAATGCAACATAATGTACATGTACATGCAAATTCAAAAGATGTTATAAATATATTACATATTTAAATAATTTCAACATATATATATAATATATATATATATATTAACCCCCAAAGGATAGAGAATTGATTTTACCACTATGTTTGCAGGATTTTCCCGTTCTATTTCTGAGGGGCTCATGGATGACGCCTATCCAGGACACATCAGAGAGTTCCATCCTGGATTTGTCCGAGGCGGACCGAAAGTTTTCGGGAATCGTAGGGATTCAAGCCGCAAATCAGGGAGTCAGCATCCCAAAATGGTGAGTTAACCAACAGGAATATGGTTTTTAATATGATTTAATCAGTTTTAATCATCTGAAATCAAGGAAACTACAAGCCAAAACAGAGAGTTAGCCATGAGAAATACTTGGATATAATCCGGAAATCATGGTAGTTTAACGTGAATGAGCCATCTAAACTTGGGATTTACAAAACCGTTTGGGGAATCAGAAGGATATTGGAGATGTTGGCAATGCACCCTGTGGGGGATCTACTGGGAAGGATACAGTATTATTCTGGGTGGCCCTAAGAAATTACAGCAGCAACTCCCACGGTCTGGAGAACTTGTCATCGCAGCAGTGAGTTGCAGTTGCACAGTGAACGGGGAATGCCCAAGACCAGTTTCCATTACTTCACAGATTTGGGCTAAGATGGCTAAGAGTCTTTGATCTCAGGCGTTGCCCCCGAACAAAACAGCCTAAAGGCCTAAAACGATCTGTGCTACGTGTGTCTCAGATTCCTCAGCTAATTGCAAACACACATGTTTGGTATGTATGCACATACATATTATATATATACAATAAAAATCAATTACTATTACTGTAGTTGAATTCTTGGTGATAACGCAGCTCCATTTTGAAATGAATGTAAAGTGGCCCAGGAATGAGGTACCAATGGACCCAAATCGAGGTCGGTACTGAACCATCGGAACGACCCAGCGTCCACACCATGGTTGCAGAGCGGATTGTGCAGGCACCGCCACGCTTAACGGAGGCACCATGAGAAAAATGTGGGAGGAAATTTCCCAACTTAAAGGATATTTAACAATTTAACATATTTAAGGCATGTTTTCGGATTGTTTTTTCGAATAATGACAATCAAACATGCGTTGGGAGTACTCTACTGGCCGAACCAATCTACAGGCAGTGCATCCACACACCTGGCAAGATAACAGAATGCCCACAGGCTGCCCAAGACTCTAGCAGAGGCCTCGTGTCATCAGCTTGATACATATTGAGGTGCAGATTCATTCATATCGTACTTTAGAGTTTGCACCGTACTATCATTTTCAATCTTTCTATACTGCTTTCTGAAGATTGATATCGTTCGTAAGACTTATGCAGGTGACCATGTGCAGCAACAATAATGATTATTTGCAGATTGTGTTTCTATAGTGGCTCAGAGTAAAAAAATCATTCATGGGTGGATCAAAATGGATGTTGCTTTAAAACACTTCTGTTCATGACAACGAAGTGGTAAACCCAACAATAGGCTACTCTTAGTATCACCATCAATGGCTTGTAAAAAACATTCCCAAATATCCCCAAATGGTAGCTTGATTGTTGTGTTGACCACATCACTACATGTGACGCCGATGAATGTAGTTTCCAGGAGTTGAAACTGGCTGCGGACAAGGCTGGCTGGGATGGCTGGGTCCACCTGGCTGTTCATTGCTGGGTGTGCCTGAAAATGGTGGTGAAAAAAAAACAAACCTAGCTATCAAAGAATAGGGAAAATTATGATTAATCATCATGATTTCTTTCGGATTTTCAGACAAACGCACGTTGCCAGTGAAATATCCATAGCTTTGGTTTATTTGGAAACAAGAGATGACCAGGATACTGGTATCATCTCGTATCCTTCCAAACTTCCAAACTTGGCAGGTTTTCTCCCAGCCTGTAAATGCTTGTGGTGGCCAGGGAGCAGCCCTCATTTTGCTGGCAAAGGGGGCACCATGATGGGCCGAAATGTACTTGGGTTGTCCCATTGGAGTGGCAGATATCAAAAAATGATAAACGGAAAACCTTAACTTTGTAGAATGGTAGGCTAGGCGCATACACACACACACATATGTGTATATATATATATATATATATATTGACCTTGAATATCTACCCAGGTTAAGCATGGTGCATTTACAGCCCCTCCTATTAATAACTGTCCGGGAATCATCACTGTACCCACCACGAACGGGGCTATCATTGGCCACACTTGGCGAATGGGGATTGCCATGCCAGGAATCTAAATGATAGAAGAACCTTGCCATTGGATATGTTTTGGAACGCGTTTCGAACTGAAAAACACATTGCGTTTCAAGCTGTCTTTCCTCTTTACTCGTCAATATGTTCTTTGCATGTTTGAGTTCGGGAGGCTAGATTACTTTTGACTTGTAGTTTTTAAGTATCAGCCATACATGATGAGATAGCGTCCTTATCTTTTCTGGCTGAAGCCCCCCTTATTTTGCGGTCAATCCCTCCATGTTTGGTGGGTGATCGCTTCGCTTTTTCTTTTTGAATTACAGTTTTTAGGACTTAAATGTTTTTGTTTGAACACAGGGTAACTCAAAATGCCGGTGCTTTCTCATAGCAGTCCGGATTAAATTACCATTTCATGTGGGTATGCCCCCATTTTCAGACACATCCAAATCACTTTTTGGTTGGTAGCAGGAAGCCGTACGGCAGAGGAACCTTGACATCAAGGAGAAGGCTGGGAAGACATGGCACATAATCCTAGTAGTATATCGTAACATTTGTATTCATATATATATATATACACACACCTACTTTATATGTTCCAAGACTGTTCCGGTTTTTTGTGGCGTGCATTTTCGCGTCACCAGTCCCCGACCCCAGAGATTGAAACCCAACAGATTCGCTGTTGGGAATATGTATGTATATATATATACTTTATTTATATGTACATACACATACAGTATACCCATCATCTAACTCAGGAAAACATCCTAGAAATATGTTTGTAGACAGGAATACTAATATGCAACCATATATACAGAAAAATCACATATACAATTTTGATTATGATCATTTATATACATGGTTCCTGAAAACTGCCGAAAATGACCGTGTTATAACCGTTTTTTGCGCTATGTCTTTGGATTCGCAGCCGCTGCAAGTTCAATGCGCTTTGTGCCCCACCACAACCATCCTCCCATCACTTGGTTTCACAATGTGAAACGCTGCTGCAGAATCACCAATGAATCTCCAAAGCCCTTCAACAAACATGAAATGTCAGAGTCCATGTGGGTTTGTACCCCAAGATCCACGGGTTAGTCATCAGTTTCTATCCTACGATGGCCATGCATTGGGGGGTAAATTCACCATTTTTGGGATCAACCATGCGAAATTTCCGTGGGGCAAGTCTTCCCGTTCATCCACCCCTGAGTGCCATGGCTGCACCAGAAAAGACAGGCACGTGGTGGACCTCACAGATTTCTTGTTTGAAGCCAGACTCCAAGGCTAGTAGAGCAGTGGCCGCTAAGCCCCTGCTGGTTGATGATTAGTTCGGGGGTTATACTACCCAAGATATTGGGGATTATCACAATCCATTACTCCATGACCTGGGAAATTCCTTATGAACCAACCGAGTACACAATGGATCAGAGATTCCGCTCAACAGTGGCCAGGTGGATCTGTTACAGAAGAATGTGTGGATTCCGCCTCACCGACAAGCCTGGGTTCCTCGTCAACCCATACCACGACCACCAGCAGCAGCGGCAGCACCATCATTGTGATGATGATGATGATGATGATGGTGATGATGATGATCATGATCATGATCATGATCATGATGATGATGATGGTGGTGATCATCACCGTCATCATCAGCGGTCAGGTGCTCCAATGGAGCTCAACATAATGAGACTTTCTGGTGATGAAACGCTTCTGACTGTTCCGCAGGTGCCGGGTGTGCCAATGGGCGCTCCAGGAATGAAGTTGAAACATGTTGAAACATGGGTTTGCCATGGGGAAAATCCTAGAATGGCAATTAGTTATTCGTAACGTGATGGTAAACCCGTGAAATTTGGGGGCCCAATTTTGTGAGACAGCCCAAGATAGAAATGGGGCTACAACGACCCATAACATCTCATGACTGCCAAGTAGGAGTTGATTGGTCTCACAACCCCATGTTTAAGCAGTGCAAGTAGTAGAGGCTCATCATTGGTGGCCGTCAAGTCCAATGCCATTTATGTTCCTAGTGGTTGAACCTCATACTTTCATTAGAAACATCGACTGGAACAATGTGGGGCATTTCTGCGTTTGGTCGGGATAATGATTCATATGTAATATACACATTCATACACATATACAATCATTTATAGATGGTGTACCTATTAAAAATGGTGATTTTCCATGGCTATGTTAAATAACCAGCTGGTATATACACCGGTATACATATGTACACACATAATGTTGCCCCAACATCAATGGCTGACCCGGTAGGATCCAAGCGCTGGGCTCCCGTGCATGTCACTATCTATTTTTTGGGTTTTATTAGTTATAAAATGTTTTAAATATATAGTTATATCAAATACTTGAGCCATATTCATGCAGCACTTCATCTTAGATTCCCCTCATCACAATAGTAGTGACAATCTTAATAATCACATTTGTCAGAACCGCATCCTATTTATACCTAGGCGTTACTCACCCCTCTTGCCAGCTGCGATTCCTGGGATGATTCGTGCAGTAGATTCCCATATGGGTCTGTCTATCATTTGTTCTTATTGTTCGATGGCCATTTGGGATCACACTCAAATATCATATTGTTTGTTACTGTATATATATATATATATACATATTATATAAGTATATCCCATTACATCCCATGAATCCAGATGATTCAATCCCATTACACCCCGTTTTTGTTGGTTGATTATGGTGAAAAACAAGCCATTAAACCCCATCCTCCCCCAGTATTCACCCATATCCAATATTAGCTGAGCGAATTCTTATCTTCGATGATTCTATCTCCCTGTTTCATGGTTAAACCTGGAGGATATCCCATATTCTCCCCAAAATATCCCAAAATTGGATATAGTTGATTGTAGTTGGTTAGTTATATTTCACTACATCCCCATTATAGTTGATTGGTTATATTCCCATTGCAAGCTGCTTATAGTTGATTACAGTTGATGACCATTGGCTACCGTTGATTATACTTAATTAAAATTGATTGTATTTGATTATGGTTGATTTTTATTGTTTTTAGTTGGTTATAGCTGATTGTAGTTGATTAGATATAGTGGTTTATATCCCCATCATATCAGTATTCCATGAATATCCCATCCCCCTTCATATCAAACACCCCCATTGTATGGTCCCAAATGTGCGGAACTTCCCTACTTAGCCATGGTTTCCCATAAATGTCCCGTTCATTAGGGGGTTGGAACTCAATGGTGATACAGAGATACCAATGAGTTGATGTTAAGGGGTAATTTACAAGGGTGATATAGCCATCAATTCTCTCCATTACTGGTAAGCCAACATAGCTATGGAAAATGACCATTAAAGTAAAAGGTAAATCAACGAACTAAACGGCAATTTTCAATAGCAAACTGTTACTGTTAAATTACCAAAAAGTCATTCCCATCAATATCTCCATCTTTGTTGGCTAAATCCCTATTGACCACCATAAATTTGCCATGAAATCCCGCCCAATCATCAATAAAATCCCACTAAATCGCCATAAAATGCCGTTCAATCACCATTAAATCACCATATAATCCCATAAAAACCAATGGAAATCCCATTGAATCAGCGATTTTACACGGTACTTCTCCCCATTTTTTCTGCCGGGTAGGACCTGAAGCTGTACGACTTCAAGGCCCTCTTGGCGGAGCATGGCATCCTGGACGAGCGCCTGCAAGTGGAGCTGCTTCGGCCGATGGCAGATTTTTTTTCGCGTGGAAAAAACCTGGAAAACCCATGGAAAAAACTCACACTTTAAGCAATGACAGAAAATTGATGTTGCCATGCAAATACAATGGGTTTCCAAATCAAACAAACCAATGGGGAGTCCCAGCCAAAAAACATACAATGTTCTTTCCAACAATCTTTAAACACCCAAAAAATGGTTCTTACACCAATTTGTTTATCAGCACGAATGCAGATTTAGTCATCAGCAAGTGGGATTGAAGTAGTTGCGTCCTCTGGCAAACAAGCATGATAAACATGGCAGTTCCATATCTCCCACTTGTATTTGGTGTCTTGTGACCGGTGACTCCGAAAATTGCCTGGCTGTTCTACTGACAATCCCAAGAGGTTTGGCTGCTGGCCACTTCGAAAAAATTGATGGTTTGAACCTCTCATCTATTTTACAGTGGTGTATATTGATTTATTTCTCCCGAGTAGATGGGAAAACATGGGAAAACATTGGTAGAATCCGCTGATGTGAAAGTCTTCTGGACTGGTAACCAGCCTTCCTGGGATGTCTTGTAAGGGAAGCTCTGTGGGTAGCAACTGGGTGAGACTGTAGCCATTTCTAACTTGGACGATAAAACATGTCATTCCATAGTACTATCTATCATACATGTGTAGTATGAGTATATATATATATGTAATGTAATGTAATGTAATGTAATGTAATGTAGTGTAGTGTAGTGTAGTGTAGTGCAATGCAATGTAATGTAATGTAATGTATGTATGTATGTGTGTACACATATGTATATATATATATATACAGAGAGAGAGAGAGAGTTGTATATTTGCTATCCTTTTTCATAGTATATGTGTTTGTTCACTTTGCATAACCATGTCAACCACACAAACAGTGGGCTGGCGAGGTTTCTGCTGGATGGAGTTCCGCTGCAGCAGAATCCGGAGATGACATTGATGGAGCTTGGCGTGGACGGATCCTGTCCACTCATGGCGCCTGGACAAAAGGAAATTCCCAAGAAAAAGTGATGTTTTTCCATGAGAAAATCAGAGGAAAACCTTAGGAAAACCATAGGAAGTTTGGAAAGATCCGCCATAAATGGAAGTTTTAGTCGTCCTAAATAAATCTAAATAGGGATTTCGAGGATTGAAGCAAGCTGGGACATGCGGACCCCTGAGTCAATGGGGTGGACCTGTGGTCAATGAATCAAGCAACGAAGTGGGGATATTACCAGCTGATGGATTTAACCAACTCACGTTGGAGATGTAGCCAAGACTCTCCCAGCAGCTGTGCCAAGGTGGTGAAAAAGCGTGGTTATGACTACAGCCACTGGGCCAGCACATCCAGGGCGTGTTGTTGCTCAATCGTTCTGAAACAATCTGTGTTGTATTTGGGGGCGAATTGTATATTTGGTTAGATACTGTTAGATATACAATACAATGTTTGGCCATGTTTGGCCATGTTTGGCCAATATTGACATCATTTGGTTGGTAGTGTTATGTTTGTTGCCCAAATCCACGGCTTCTCGTCCAGGATTGCACCACTCTAAACCATGGGTTTACCCAATCATGAACCATACCCAATATTGCAATAAAAGGGTTGGTAAAAAAACATCTAAAAGGGTTGGTTTAAAAAATAAACATCCCCTAATGGTTCGGTTTTGATTGGCCGAGTCCGCTAAGTTCGCTAAGTCGATTGCTTGCGATCGAGGTCGAATCACCAAGTTTGAACATGAGGTGTTATCTGAGTACCTTGATGGCACCACTCCACTCTGGCACGCTGAAGGAATGTGTGATGGTGTGTCATCCGGACCCAAATCGAGGCTATGGCTTCATTTTTTGCTTTCAAAAAACGATGGTTACTACTAGTTACTACTAGTTACTAGCATGGCTTAATGGTGTATGATATACGCTTACAGGTATCAGTTACTATGGCTATCCGCCATCTGAATCTGAATCGAGATCTCAGGAGGTGGCCACAAGGAGTTCTAACCACGCAGGAAGGCGGACTTTTACATCGGCGAGCAGTTCATGGCACTTGGTGGGTTTTTTTGTTGGGACTTTTACATCTTTTGCTACCTCATGAATATTGGGATGATGATACCCCATAGGACCCACCAACTAGTAGACTGAGAGGGGTCAGGGGTATTTGTTAAAGGCTCAAATGAATAAAAAGTGATTTCCTTGGTATCTTCAGTTTAACACTACTGATATTGTTCATCCCAGGCTATAATCCCAGTATTGCTAAGACTGCAGTGTTTCTTCCATGGTACCTTAAGGATTGTGAGTCCTCTGATCACATTTGGCTGGTATTTACGAATTTTTACACCTTCTTATATCGTTGTCCTGCTGCCTTTGGACGGTCAAGAACTGCCAAGACTTTCTGCCATGTGTCGGCCGTGGAATTTTCACGAAGTATCATGAACTCAGGCACGTTTATTCTCCATTTTGATGGTTCTCTTCCCTGATCCTCCAATTTTGGTTGATCACATCCCCATGTTCTACATTAAAGTTGGTAAAGCAATAGGATCCACCATCCCCAACTTTATCATGAAGTGATAAAAACATCAATCCATATGGGTGGTTTATGACATTGCTTTACAAACATTAGTGAATATAGATGGTATATGAGAAAATATTACCATTAATTACTAATTGCCATCCATCTCCCACATGATTAGTATTTTTCATTGCTAAGATCTACATTCATCATTGCTCACCATTGTATAATAATCACCATTAATTATCATGAGTCTAGAATTATCAAACATGAATAACCCTTAAAATCCAATGAAAGTTACCCTCTGGTAAATTAGCATAAACCCTGAAAATGACCTGTTTTTAGTGAAAACCAATCTTCCAAGCCCCTGGTTGGATCTATGTGAACGTTCTGGAGGGTACTGCTTAAACGGCAGGCCTTCTCCATGTCTGCCACTTCCAGGGCGAGCTTATGGTGTTTCCGGGCCATGCTGGTGGTTGTAGGTGCAGAGAGGACAGAGGTTGGTGGAAACCACACTGTATGCAATGTAGTGTCAATCTGAAGCAAATACAAGCGTTTTTTTCGGGATCTCCAACCATCCAGCAACATCCACATCATCAAAACGAGAAGTAGTTTGACTTGCTCTGCCTTTTTTGTATTGCATTGTTACTGAGCACTTGCTCACATGGTTTTTCTGTATACCCTTCGGTTTTTTAAGAGCTTGCTGCAGAAGCCATGGCCCATTCAGATCGATGATATGATATGTGTATATATTTTATCTCTTTTTCTCATGGTGTTTTTCCAATAGTGAACCACCCCCAATTTTACAATGATGCTACAAACCACCAAAATATGGGCGGTTTCTTATTGCTTTACTAACATTTAATGGTGATTTTCCACCGCAAACATCTGCAAACACTATAACAAATGAGCATCGTCAGGCACCGACTCAGGTTTAGCCCAGAGCTGGTGTTGGTCTCGAAACAAATCTTGCCACGAGAGGCCGCTCGGATTTTGTCACGAAAAATGGTGGTTGAAAAAACTCACCAATGATTCTATAGGTAGGGGTTCAATCATCTATTGGCAATGATTATTCTTGTTTTTGCTTGTGTCGCCCCAAAAGAACGATGGTTTCATGATTGAATGGGACTTTGTGGTTTGTTTTTTCGGATTATAGTGATTGAATGATGATTTTATGGTAGGGGATGTCATGGGATATGGGACAGTATGGGTCTTGCCAGCCCCCAACAAGCAGCTTGACCCTGAGAAGCATCCTGTTTGGGCAAAAGCAGTTTTCGAACCCCCTATTTGGCAAGGTCTATGTCAGTTGGGGGAATGGTAACTTGTCTATTTTTTGCAGTTGCTATCCCTGGTTTCAGGTATTGCTAATTCTTGTAATTTGCCCAGAGTGAATTGACCTACATAACACCAGATGTAGTATTGTGGCTGGATAACCAAACAAGTGGCTGGTGGGGTAAGAAAAATCTTTGGGTGTCGCATGGTTGGTGGGGTTGGTTGCAGAGCTGCCAATCAGGGCTGTCAGAGAGCTGTGATCATTGCCAGTCTATTGGTGGGCCTCGATTTTGGGGAGCGTTTCTGATGTGCTTCTTAAAGGAACCTGGAGAAAACGAGTCTCAGTCCCATCCAAGCTGATCTAATATGATCAAAAATATCATAAGCAATCAAGTTGTGCAGCGATGTCAGCGATTTAGCTGTCTGAAGTTTGATCATATTAGAGGAGGAGGATGAACTTCCATAGGCGCCTGCCTAGTGTTGGCAGCTAAAAAAATATGAATCTGCAAGGGCTTCCATCCGCTAGCCACTGGATAGCAATCCATCGTCCAAGGTGGTGAATCCCAGCCAGATGCAAATGGCACCCAACGGCGACCTTGTCTTTGCATGTAGCAGGTGCTTGGTGGGGTCCTGTCACGATGATCTGTGCCAGATGGGAGCAAAATACACGTAGCTGGGGTTGGATCGGTCAGTTCCCATGGTTCTTCAAGTCTTTCCATTAGCTCAGAAAATGGTGTATATATGTGTATAATTGTGTATATAATTGTATATATAGATAGATAGATAGATAGATTTAGGTGGCCAAAGTTTGGCTTTTTCCAGAACCAAGCCAGATTTATCCAGCTGACTCCTCTTTCCATGATCACACTGCAATCTGTGAGCACTAAAACTCTTACTATTTTGACCGTTACTACTGGCATCATGACTATATATCAGAATTACATATAGCTATATTGTGATTGTTATTATGTATAAATATGTATGATCGTTATTTATCGTTACATGGTGTATATATATTTATATAGCAAATTCTAGATCTCAATCTGCCAGGACTGGTGGAGCCACTGCTGCAGTGGTGGATCCCAAAACCATGGAGGTGAAGCGATTTCTCAACGCACCTGGGGTGGTCGGCGTTCGGAGCGCCTGGCAAACGGTAAACCGGGTGCCCTTCGCAGGTGGAACCAGGTGAACTCTGGAGATGTTTGTTGGAACTATACTTCGATGGGTAATAAAACAGATGAACTAGGGAGCACTTCGAGGTGCATCCCAGCTCTTAAGTAAGTTGAAACCATATTGTAGCCAAGTTCGATTAGTAGGATGTTTCAGACAAACCCACGAAGGAAGCAGGACCTCAAGTTATTGTCCAAATGATTGGTCATGCTTAATCGGAAACCAATGGTTTGAGATACCCCAAGAACGAGAAACGCCCACGTGAGATTCTAATAAATGAGGGTGTTTGTTGGGATATATTCGGATATACATGGGTACGTCATGGTATATAATACATGTATGTTTGTATATATATATATTATGTATGTATATTATATTCAGCACAATCACCAAAATGATTTACCAACCCAAAATATAAAGTTGAATTAGATGTGGATCGGGGACAAAAATGATCCTTACCATATTCATTGTTCATAGTAAAATGTGCCCATGGTATTGAAAATTCAAAGGCATAGAACGATCCTAACGATCCTAACGATAGATGGGATTTCCCAAGTTATCTATGATTTTTTAAAGACAAACAAACAATAAGTCCCTAGATTCACAGGATTGGCGCAAGGGATTTTTTACAGGAAACCCCCATATTTGATGGGGTGTGCCTCATGGTTTCCGGCTAAGATGTTCCCAAGAAAACCAATCGATCAAGCCAGCGGTCCATCATGTGCCGATACTTATTGGAGATCCCAAGAGTCGTTTTTGTGGGTAATAAGCATATGATCCCCCAGTATACCTCAGTAATATGTGGAACATGCCCAGTTATTGGGTTATGAGATGTTACAAGTTATAAACCACTTATTGACCCAGATACAGCCCAACTATGGGGATATTCCCATCTTATAAGCCACTTACATAACCCACTTATTCACCACTAGTATAACCAAATAGCCTCTGCTAATTAAACAGGTTGCAATGGAAAATCCCCATTTGTCATAAATCATCAAACTGAATGGGCTATGGGTTAACCATAGAAAAGTGTCAAATAACCAGAGTCCCATCAAACCCCATCAAAATATCGACAATCCCCATTCATATCACCATGAAAAATCACCATAGAATCACCATTCAACCACCATGTTTCTTGGTAAAATCAGACTGTTTTTGACCAAAAAACCTTCCAAGGCTGAAGGAGGTCGCGGCCTGGGCTTGGCCTTGAGAGGAGGCCCGGTTTGACCAAGAAAAATGGTGGTTTTAACCAAGAACGAAAGATATATGAATGGGGAGTTATATATTACATTATGTTATGATAAGCCTCAAAAAGATAGGGAAAATTCAAACTTGGAAAATAGTGTGGAACTACCATTCTGGAAACGCGGTTCTATCTGTCTGGTGGTTACTATAATGGGGAATACATGGGTCTAATCTTCAATAGTGGGCATTGAATGGGATATGAATGGGATTTACTGGGGAGACTACTGGGATTTCATGAATTTATCCTTGAAAAATGGTGAAGTTGATGGGATATTAGCGGTATTTCTTCAAATCTATAATATGTTGAGCATTAAGAGATGCAGAGAGAATTGCTTCTCTGCTTTTCTGCTTCTTTGCCTTTCTGCATCGCTGCTTCTAACTGCTGTTTTGCTTCTCTTCTTGTCTGTTGTTCTTCTCCGAACAATAGGGCGTACCCAGTTTAATCATACTTTTTTACCACTATTTTGGGGGTTAACCCCCCAATTGACCAACTGGGTTGACATCAGGATGTGATGAAGAACTGAGGATATTCCGTACAGAATTGGATTGTAAGGCGATTATTGGCCACTTACGATTCTTGGAATGTTTATCCAGGTATATATCCATGAAATTGAACATGTTGACGGAAAAAATGATGAACCAGTACCCACACTGGGGTACATAGTATATACCTTACTTTTGGACAAACCTAAGTGTAACCCATCAATGGGTATGCATGTATTTATATATGTACATATATTTATTCATGGGCCAACGCCCTGGTGCCGCCGACCCCCTTCTTTTTGTCACAGGGCAGGGGAATTGCTGTGCGCGGGTTGTGCAGGTTCATGCAACACACCTGTCCGATGTGAGTGTAAAGCATGCCAAAACCCATTTTCTTTCCAAAAGACCTGGTGGTTGGAGAGACCGCCCAAGCAGCGGGAAGGAGGACCACATGAGAGAGAGGCATGGGAAAAAGCACAAATGTGCTCCAACGCATGCAAACAAAGATCGCCAGGGATGAGGATCCAAGTGGACGTGCTTCAAAACTATGCTTAAACAAATGTAAAAATGTGTCAAAACATGTAAAAACAGGAAGCCCGGTAAAACGATAGGGGACTCACTAACTTGACGACACATTTGACGTAAACAATAAATTTCGACCGTGGCTCATAAAGAAGCAGTTTGCAGGGCCTAGGTCACTGCTCGGGAGCCAGCCTGCGCAGCAGTTTCGAAAGGTCATGGAAGGAGTTTGCAGGAAGGTGCGGCGGAGGGTTTTAGGGCTTTAAAGGTTTTGATGGTTTGAAGAGTTTTAAGGCTTTTAAGGCGTGGCCAAAACGTGCCACGCAGCAGCTTCAAAAGCCTTATATAGAAGCAGTTTGCAGGGCCTACGTCGCCGCTCGGGCTGGTGCAGCATACCGCGGCCAGGGCAGCCACGCAACAGCTTGGAAAGCCGAAATAGAAGCAGTTTGCACGGCTTAAGTCGCCGCTCACGCATGTTTTGGCGGCGTACCGCGGGCAGGGCGAAGCTTGGAAAGCTCTCACAGGTGAGGCCACAGCCAATGTCGCACACCTACGGTGATCCCAGGCGCCGCCCCGCCTAGGCCAAGGCTACGCAGGGGTCGGCGGATACGGGGTATGTATCGTTGGTCTTTCATCCATGATCAACTCAAACGATGGTATGTACGCATGTAATTTTACATTTTGGCCAACACTTGTATGTGCACATACGCATAATATATATAATTATAGACATACATAATTATCATACACTGGTACATGAATACATAGCCAAATTCCACTCACAAGAAACACCCTGGTTGCACAGGCCAATGACCAAAGACACGATATTGTTGCAACGGGGACTATACATGGGAATTGGCATTCTAGTCGCTCATGCCAATGGAAATTGTCCCATTTATTTCGATGATTTTCCCATATAAATAGGGGGATTTCCCAGCCATCAATCTTTGATTACCCAAGGGTGGCTCATCAAACAGGCGCCCCCATGTTCTGGAACCTTATGGGATGGGGTAGCTATGATACCATCCAAATGGGGGACTACACCAGGTTTCATCCCACACTTGCGCAGCTTGTTCGTAAGTCATGCGCTAGATGGTATCACATCGTTTTTGATCTCGTTTTGACCACCACAATGAAAGAACCAGCACTGCAACGCGCATGGCTCTTTTTCAAGACTCGAAACAGCCCAAACGTTTGTGCGGGCCGAAAAAAGCCCTTGAGCGCCGGCCTAAACCATCTCGAGGCTGCACACAGCAACATAAATACAAAATGCACCTAGGCTATCAGCCTTGGAAAAATGAAGGCTTCATTCGTCCCTGGAAAGAAAGGCCATGTGGCCAGAACATGATTGAATTTTGAAACTGAATTAATCATAGACTGCGCC
>Ga0126342_10002531_pt1:20000-28683 | contig 28683 bp, 25 predicted proteins | sample Cyp1metagenome_FD_92528 | JGI IMG/M metagenome (GOLD analysis project Ga0126342, IMG submission 92528) | Coral microbial communities from Lord Howe Island, Old Settlement Bay, Australia - Cyphastrea 1 metagenome | ecosystem: Host-associated > Invertebrates > Cnidaria > Coral ... | reverse complement strand
TTCGCGCCACAACGGCGTGCACTTTTTCGACATCTCAACTTCCAAAAGTGGTCCGAGAATGGTGTGTTTTGTACATTTTGACTTCGAAATGTGCTTCGCGCCACAACGGCGTGCACTTTTTCAGGGCATGCCACACTCCGTTGCCAAAATTGTAGCCTTCTGATCCGCAACTCTGTGAAACTGTCAGCAAGCCCGAGATAGCCCAACACATCATCGTTGGAAATTGCTGCGTATTTGATACTGCCATCAGCTTGAACCGTTTTGACACACGCTTGACCTCGCATGAGATATCGACCCTTGCTGGTGGCGAAGCGATCAAGAGCAACAAAATCGGACTTGCTAAGGATAAATAGGACAAGTCCACATATGGCTCAAAAACCACAGCTCGCAAGACCATGCAGACACTGCGACCAGAGCATCCCTGTCGTGTCTAGAAGGAGCCCATGGAGCACCATGCCAGCTGAGCTTTTTTGTAGACGACCTCGTCTGGCAGAAGTTCCAGAGGTGGTGTGCGCGCACAATTCACCCAGGTAACGCGCTTGTGGAACCACTTTGCCCTCCAACGCCACTGTGCCAGTGTAGATTGCCCGCATCTCAGCCTTGGACTTGGGACCGGCACAACGACAACGACTTCTTGCTTGGCTCGATTTTGAGCCAACCCGCCGTTGGCCAGCAAAGCATTCAGCATGTCAAGAGCCACTGCTTTCTCTTGCAGGCCATGCGCAGTGGTTGCCAAAACCTTAACAGCCAAGTTATCTGCATATGTGGTGACAGAGGTGTCGATGCGCTTCTGGTTGACAGGGCCGTATGCAAGCAAGAAGTTCCTCTTTGGATCCACGGTGTCCAAGTTTGCAAGCCAGTGGTCAACCAGAGGGTGGTACTGTTCCAGGAACAAATCTGACGCAATACTATCTCCTTGCAATGCACCACTGCCGGCGGCAAGCAATACCTCGCCATCTGCTGCCTGAATGTGGATGCTCGCAGCACGATGTCGCTGTTTGAGCAGCTGTTTGTCACAAGGACGCGTTGCATGGCCCACTGCCGCATCAAGGTGAACATGCTCCGGGCCGTAAAAGGAATTTGCAACATCTTTCAAAAATGTGGCGCAACCAACTTTGGCTTTGTGAAGGCGGTGGCCAAGACATAGCTGGTGTAGAATGGCTTCCTCTCTGCTCCTGTGTTCGGCATACCCTGCAGCGTAGTCCCTAGCAGCCCCAGCAGAAGTTGGCACGCCTTTCTGCCAGAGGTGACGAAAAAACTGTTTACCCAAAGGATCCGGCATATTGATGAGGCGGATTCCCGGGCAAAGAAGTTTTCCATTCTGTTTGTCGAGCTGTGTGCCTTGGGAACAGTGCCAATCAGCCAATCCATGGGGGCGCTGTTGCTGCATCTGATTTGCACAAACAAAATGTGCAAACATTGCTGAAAATAGAAATTGGAAACTGTAGGCTCATGAAAACCAACGCCAGTGCGCTCAGGCTTTGCATGCTTTGCTTTGTAGTTTGGATAAAAAAGCATTCTCCAGACCTCACTTGGCGCTGTCCAGAAAGGCACTCTTGCGCGCTTTTGCATACCAAACTTGTTGCGCAATCCGTGAGACATCTTCGTGTGCCAGAATGCGCATGTGCCTGCGCCAGGAGCTGTCAGTTTGGTATCTGTCGTGCCATGACAAGGCCGATGCTGTATGTTGTTGCAAGTGCCGACCCCGGTCTGTGACATGAGCTTTGCACCCACCGTCAGGACCAGCTTGGCGCATGTGTTGTGTCCAGTCCAGCACCGTGGGTCTGCAACTGGGCAGCCTGTCATACCGTCGCCGTTTAGGGCCAACTTGTCTGCCCAACAGTTTGCGAGCAGACTTCGGAGCTGTAGTTTGCATTCGTGTTGGCGCTGCAAAGCCAAGCTAGTGTCAGGAGGCCCACCACAATGCGACGAAGCATGTGCCAGGCAGTGTCGGAAGGCCCTTGACATGTAGCTTAATTCCAAGTAGGGCTCTGGAGAAAGTGCTTGGCAACGGGCTTCAACTGCACGCACAAATGGGATCCTATCTTCCCCCTGCAAAGCCCCGCGCATGAGGTGGTCTGTGTCCCAATGTCGTGCTGTGCTGTAGGAGACTGTGGCGAAACAAGGGAATGGTCCAGAACCACCTGAACAGGTCTATGATCACGTTTGCCAGGCGCAGCCACCAGTTGCAACTCATCCCCTCCAGCGTGCCATATGCAACACTTCTGTACTGATCCAAGCAGACTGGTTGGCAAGCAAGTGTAGTCAACACAAGATGTGTAGCCGGCAGCAATTCCGCAGTACGTGGGCCCAACCGAATGAAATGTGTTAACAGCAGACATGTAGTGTGCAAAAATGTGAAGCTGCTCACCATTCTTGTTCTGAACCTCCGAGTTGCAGGGCCCAATGTCAAGATTTGTTGGAAAGCGCGAGCAATCCATCTCCAGCTGCTTCTTTTCCCACTTTTGCGTTGATGTCTCCCAGCAAGCAAGGAACACATCGGGCCGGCAGCGGGCTGACAACACCGTCCACCCATTTCCAGAGAGCTTTGTTGACTGCAGTTGGATAGGGTTGGTTTGAACTAGCAGGCAATGAAGCAAAAATCCGCACTTGTTCGTTTGAGTCGCAGCGCACCTCCTCTGCCTTGGAGCTCAGGAGGAGGGCCAGAGAATTTGTACCACGTTGCGTTCACACAACAGCTTGCGTTTGAGGCACGGTTGGACTCCTGCATGTGCGTTGGTATATTTGCCAGTTCCATAGCCCCAGCTGAGGACGTCATGCGTTTCCACCCTACCTCTACAAACAGTGACATCAGTATCTGGCAAGCGCCTGCCTGCCAAAGTAATAACATCATTGCTACGCAGTGCATGGATGATCCGTTCTCGATCAACCCTTTTCAAAGATTGAGGGTTGTATGAAGTTACATGCAATGAACATATGATATATGCAATGAACTTCCACCTGGCCATTCAACATGTGCTTCATGGCATTGAACATTGAGGGGGCCAGTACAGAGCAGCCCGTGTTCCGGCAAAGCAGAACACAATCTTACCATGGCATTGGCCCGCGTAACACTACATTTGTGTACTGCTGCTATTTGTATGGTATAGTCAAGGTCACACATGACAAGGAGAACACGAATATATCACGCACATGAATATTACGAGGAAACTCCCGCTCAGTACAGTAGCGTGATGGCCATTCAAGAGCAAGAAGATTCAAGGGTCCACCTTCAGCATCGGAGTGGGCCTGTCAAAGGTTAGATGTTAGAAGTTGCAAGAGAAGAAGATGTTGGAAGCGCAGCTTGGTATGATGTCATGAGACAAAAAGCAGAAGTATGTCAGTGCAATTGCTCCAAAGATCCTCGGTTCCAATGTTAAGTCAGGCATGCGGGTCTACAGTCAAAGATCCGCATGGGCACAGCACAAACATGCGCAAACGCTATTGACGATGCCAATGATGCTGAGGAGGCAGATGCTGCCGATTTTGGTGCCAGCGGCGACATGCCGACGGGTCCCAGGGGGGGAATCGAGCCACGCGCAAACTGCTTGTGAACCAGCCAGTGAGGGAAGGGGGGGTAGTATGGGGTAGTTATATAACTATGAAGTTTCATGCGATTGGAGATTCCAGCCCCCCAATACCTTGCTAAAGCAAGAGGGACTTCAGCCAGCGCTGGTATATGTTACAGTAGATTCAATCTATATATTATATATTTAGAGATAGATTTGGGAGACAGGACACAGAAGCTCACCGAAGCCAAGAGGCGTAAACCCGCCAAATCCCTGAAAGAGGTTGCCTTGGCCCAGCATGGGCGAGGTCTAAGCCAAGGCAAGTTAAACATTGGCACAACCTGCTCAAAAGGCATAAATTCAACAAGAATCTCACGGACGCCGCTCCAACAAACAAAGCGTAAAATCAATTTCATCCTGCTGATCAACACCTCGCCCCCTCTTGGAACAGATTGTTTCCCACCGCACCTTCAGCATTGTTTGCCCACGCCAAATACTGCTGCAGTAAGGCCTTGCACAAGCACCACGCGTCAAAAACCACACGCGCAAGCATTTTCCAAAAGTAAGTGGCTAGGCCGCTTTGGCCAACATAACCTCCACGATCCTTTGCAAGAACCAGAAGGCATTAAACGAAGGCATATCTAAAACTGCATCCAGCCAGCCCAGCCATGGACCTCAGGGTTCTTGAGTTGAAGGGGTTCCCAGAGTCATGCTTGGGTGGTGCATGATTGTGATGGTGTATGTAGGCATACGCCCACCGGACATGGTGCACAGCTGGCTGCAAGTAAGGAGTTTGTCAGTGTGGCCTCGAAGACTGTATCTTCTGAGATCCTTTCCACACCACTCAGGCAAACCTGTGCGACAACCTGCCCATGGCCAGGGGAACATGGGGAGCTATTGGGCAAGTTCATGCCCTATCTAAGGCGGCACCTTTCGTATGTGAGAAAGCATATGCTTTGCAAAGTGCTGAGCGAAACTTGGCTGAAAAATCTACAGGTTTGTTCCCGCACAAAAAAAAGAGACTCAGGGAGCCTGCATCTTCAAGTCTGTACAAACGGTGTCATCTGAAAAGGTACGGCCAAATGGCGTTCCTGGCGACGCAGCGGTGGGGAATTTGTCAAGTGTCAATATTGCTCTGGGTTGATGCTTCTATCTTTTGAAGAGTATTCAAACGATACTAGTACCAACAAACACTGGTAACCCGTGAGTCACCAGTCCAAAGAAAAAACTGTTTTTTAGGTTAAGACATCATTGAAGATTCTTGCCTCCTACAATCTCCTACGAGTATATCTGTACATATACGCTATATACGCGAAATCCTGTTCAACCGCAGTGTACTCAAATATTACAGTATATGCTTTGCGGATCCTTTTGGATTTTTTTGGCATTGTCGGGATCTGTGGGGCCCTTTTGACTGTCGTATTGGATTTGATGCCTCCGGGCTGAGAAAACCCATAGGCCTCCTGACCGTTGAAGTCGGGATCTCATCAAAGTCAGCACGTCTTCCAAAAAGCCTTGTGGATTGGTAAAGCCTCAGCCGCTGCTGGGCACACGGTGGCACCGTCACACGGTGGGCACAAATTCTCTCATGCTCTGCGTGCTGCGTCTCAGGAACACCGCAGGTACAGGTACCACACCAGCTACCACTCAGATTGCAAGCTTTCTAGATTTGTGATTTGCAAACTACATTGGTTACTCCCGAAAGGTCCTTATTGCATCTTTTACCCTGCCAGGTTGCTTTGCTGCACATCCAGAGATTTCCGATTTTTTGCATGTGCATGCAACCTTGGATTGCAATGTCGCCGGGGCCCACACTCCATGTGGAGTGCTCTTCTCGGTGGTTTCATTTCGTTGCAGGCAGCCAGCAGTTTGAAATTCGAAAACAAGGAGATGCTTCACTACCACACTCATGCTCGGTCAAACCCAAACATTTCTGGAACACTCAAGGCACCATAGGCTGCATCACAGTCAAAACCACAAACGGCAAAGATCTGCCCAGCTCCCTTCACATGGCCACATCTCAATTTATTGCCTCGTAGCTCAAAAGGTAGCCCTACAGCGTCACCAATAGCAGTCCCTAGCAGACCAGCTAGCACAGATTGCTGTTGCGGCTTAAGGCTGCTGATAATCTGGCTCAACTCCTTACAGGTTGGCGATTGGCAAGTTGGCAAGCTGTACAGCCAAACGCAAGCTCACTGGGATGACTTGGCACTTGGAAAGTCATACATGTCTTTCTGAGCGGTGTACAACTTGACACGGAAGCTCGAAAAACTGCGAGAGAACTGTAGGCAGGCTAGATTTGGTAATGATTGCATGCGTACGCGCGCGTATGTTTATAGTTACACACACACACGGCAGTATATATTATAATTGGCTTACGTATTAAAACTTATACATAACTTTAGAACATATTTATAACATATGGTCATATTATCTATTATATTATATTATATATATATATTTTTTTAATTACGCTCATACTCCGACCATTCACTCCTCAAAGGAGGGCTCTGAGCTGCTTGGCTGCACTGGTGCCGCCTTTGACATCGCCGATTTCACCGGCTTGCCGGCGCCCATTGAAGCGCTTAGGGCGGATTCAAAGTCGAGAACACTCTGAGGGCTCCATGTGGAGCTGTGAGCTGAGCAAATCCGTGGATGTTGCATGGTCATGGTCAGAGTTAGGTTCCAGGTTGTCTAGGGATAGTTTCCACGGTTCTGCGCTGTTGATTGTTGTGAAGATCGTGTCCGAAGCCCTTCCCTAGTGTGCACATTTGTGCGCAACCCTACGGCGCAAAATATCGCAACCTGCCCAAGTATAATTGGATGTATGTGATTGGTATTACGAGCAAATCAGCAATGCGCAGGATGTACATATACTAGACTCATACCATTCCATCATTCGTCCAAACGTACAGTCGGGTCTCAAAAGAATGACAGATTGGGAATGGCTGCGACGGAGAAAAACTGGCAAATGCTGGACTGGAACATGATATAGTACCAGTTACCAGTAAGGTCTCGAAAAATGAGGATGTCAATATCTGTCAATATCCACTGCTTTCCCAGCAAGATCGGTGACAGGACCCAGTTTGGAACGTTACCTGTGCCATCCCATACCAATTCAGACTCGCTTGATCTTCAAGGCCCTGACCCCAGGCAAAGGGATTGCCTTTGATGGCAGGGGAGTGGAAACCTCTGTGACATAAGAAACAAAATGGTACATACATGTCCATACATGCGTGTATTTATACACCTACACACACAGATGTATATACTGTATGTATATATATATATATATATTGTACATTATGCATGCAGTGTATATCTATACATACATAGATCATCCATCATCACGCTGGATGACAGTATATCTCGGACTTTCTGGGGTCCTCCAACTCAATTCCCCGCATTCTCAATCGGAGAGCCACCTTGACTACAGTTTTATGTGCATATAAATGTATAGAAGTAATATATATATATCCATCAAAGGGGATAAGGGCAACCTAGAACCGGATCCACATGGATCTGCCATGATCTTCATTCAGTTGATCCTCTGTCACAACCAGCATTGCGGCCAGATGCGCCAGTACTACCATTCTTAGCAGCATTTCTGACCTACATTCGGCACTCCCCAATCCCAAGTCCAAATAGTCCAATGTCAATATGGAGGACATGAAAAAAATGAAAAAATTGAGGAGCCTGTAGGAGCTCCCTAGCCTCTTTGGAGGTTACTGGCCATCGGGTGAACTGGAGTGCCTCTCCTCATGTCAGCCGGCAGGACGGCAGGTCTCTCTCGTGTGATTCGCAAATGAATCCAGAAATTGAGGGCACCAAGATTTCCCAAACATGGATAAACAATGATAAGCATGAAACGTAATGGATTTCGCAGTCTGATTTCTAGAAACACTTCTTTTATCTTCTTTTGCCATGCCACGAGGCTTCCAGGAAACTCTCACAGAATCGCACAATCAAGCCCAACGAGGATATATGGAATTAGACCGGCAACAGCCGTGGAACACAGCGTAGGCGTAGTCAGAATCCTCATGGTCCACACGAAATTCCAGAATATTCCTTTGCTCAGGCGCAGACTTTCACGGTTCAAGTCCTCCTCACGGCGACGTTGCTCCTGCAGAGCCATACTGCGACCGGAGATCTAGAAGCTGGTGGGAAACGGGAAATGGTCAGGTTGGACTGGCCAAGATAGGCCAAACACCTGATCGAGTTTGAATAGCCTTTACAACTCCACATTACGTGCTGAATATTACGCGAACATCCAGAAGCTCGCAGCTTCTGAGTAGCACAGTCTGACTCATGGAGCAGCAAGGGGCCTCGGCTGCTTGCTGCCGCAGGTATTCTGCAGCACGCTCTTTCTCTCGATCACCTCGTCGCTGGTACCCTGTCTCCTTGGACGCTGGGGCTTCCCAACCCTCGAGTTGACTGGAGGACCTTTTTTGACGAACCCAGCACTTAGTTACATGGCAAGATTTGATAAGATCTGTACATATTCCTGATCGCGACTTAGGGTGGCGAGACCTAGGAACAACCCTGGCAAGAAAATGCCAAAAAAGTTGTCTAGCAACCTTTGACTGAGTCCCGCAATCAGATTTGAAGCAAAGTGGTCCTTGACATCCTGCTGATCTTGCCGCACCTGCAAGCTCTGAGACTGCGTTGCTTGGCAAGTCCCCATTCAGATCCTTTTGGGGTCAAGCTGCGGTGACCACAACACTTCTTCACATCCCTATACATACGAGACATCACAGGACAGAACCATGAAACAACTTCAAAGCAAGTGCGACACCCTTAAAAAAAAGAAAAGTGACACCCTACATGTGCTACAGTATATGACTGCTTTCGTAGCAACGTTCCGTGCATCATCTTGGCAAATTGGTGAACTAAGGACTTTGGCTGGAATCCTGCATCAATCGACATCCCACAACACTGCACCCTTTCGTGATGAATTCGGACTTGGGGTGACTTGGGACCTCGTCAGCTACTGTTTTCAATCAATGCTGTCAATGGTGATGTGATGCCGATATCCAACTCTCCATCTATAACCAACCTTCAATGGCATCGACGGCAGGGAGGGCGACTCCTTTGGGCAAATGGCTGAGAGCCCATAGCGGCCATAGATGGCCATAGTGTTACAGGGGCCCAGGAGTTGGCTTTGGGAGTGCCAT
>Ga0126342_10002531_pt1:0-17500 | contig 28683 bp, 25 predicted proteins | sample Cyp1metagenome_FD_92528 | JGI IMG/M metagenome (GOLD analysis project Ga0126342, IMG submission 92528) | Coral microbial communities from Lord Howe Island, Old Settlement Bay, Australia - Cyphastrea 1 metagenome | ecosystem: Host-associated > Invertebrates > Cnidaria > Coral ... | reverse complement strand
ATGTATTATAATGTATTATAATTTATTATAATGTATTATCATGTGTTATAATGTATTATAGTGTATTATAATGTATTATAATGTATTATAGTGTATTATAATGTATTATAATGTATTATAATGTATTATAATGTATTACAATGTATTGTAGTGTATTATAACGTATCATAATGTATTATAATGTATTATAATGTATTATAATGTGTTATAATGTATTATAATGTATTGTGTATATATAATTACTATATATATATATACAGTATATATAATGATGTGCGTGTGTGCAGCTGCCCCCGCAGCTTTACGAATTTTCATGAATTTGTTAATGTGTATCAAAATGTGTCCAACATATATAGCTGTGTCATGCTGTGTCTAGAGTCTAAAAATGGAAGAACACGAGCGCTCCATGAAACCGGGTTGCATGGGAGACTGACTTAACTGACTTAACCTTTGTGTTATTAAAGTGGATGCCTTTTGGGGCCACATATGTAGCCCCATCTCCCAGAGAGCTTCCAACCGGGATCAAAGGATAATACATTCAATAGGATAATACGATGTTGCGCAAGGTTGCACACTCATTTTCATAAGATTCGTAAGATTCTCACCGAGAGTCTGAGCTTCTCTCCCTGACTTTGTTGAGCGCATTTCTTTGCCGAAATTCAAACGTTCCCGCGGTTTCAAGTGCACTGCCCCATCAGACCAAACGCTCAGCACACCAGCAGGGCAGTGGCACATGTCCGTGCATCGTACCAAATGCTTTCCTGAACTTCCTCTGTGAGGTCGAAATTGGCTCATTCGTTCGTCGCGCATGTCAATGAGGACACACTCAGATGGTACGCAGACCGTTGAGGCATCGTTCCAACTGAGATTCAGCATTGGCATGCGGGAGCCAGGCATAAACGCACGCAAAGGTACCACGGGCACCGCTAGATCCTTGGCTCTTGCGGGATCATCCTTGTCTTTCGATCTGTGTGTTTGCTAGTTTGCTAGTTTGCTAGTCTTCTCTTGAATTCTGTGCCAGGGGTTCCCTCAGGAGAAAGTGATGTGTATAGATGTAGACTAGATATGGATATGGATATGGATATAGATATTGATATAGGTATAGATTGATATTAGACTCTGCCTGATTCTGCTGCCACTGTTTGGTGAAAGCTGCTAGCAACTGGGCATTGTTGCCTTCATTCCTTTTGACTTCTGACTTCTTACTTGGTAGGTGTCTCTCCAATCGATGAAAACCCTTATACATTTCTTTCGTAATCCGGCTCACCTTTTTTCACGGTCCATTTGTCTTCCTCACTTCTATTTCTGAAAGACTCTGCCGTCTGTTTTTCATTGTTTTTCCCCCTCATCCCAGCGCGGAGGTCGCCCCACTTCCCCCAAGATTTGTGGCAGAGACACCCACAGCACCAGAAATCCTGAGGCGAGACCTGCTACCAGCAATTCCTCCTCGGCCGGCGCCCAGGCCAGAGACACCACTGTATCTGCGTCTTGAAGGTTGGGTCTCAACCTTGGCACCGATTGGCACCGATTGGCACCGATTGGCACCGATTGGCACCGATTGGCATAGGACGAGGTGTTTTCAGCCGCGCAGCAATCACATGCGAAACCCTTTGTCAGGTCAGGCCTCTGAAATCCATTACACTATATTACACTACACGTATTGCACCAGCATTGACTCCAAATTGCAGACGGCAGTTGACTTGGCTTACGATGCTGGGAGACAAGCAGGGAGTGAAACGGCAAACCCCAGAGTTCCCTAGTAAACAAGAATCTCTCAATGTTGCAGCTTTCGGATGAGTCATGAAACATTGATAGATAGATACATGAAAGCAAGGGAAATAAAATCAAATCAAACAATAAAGTGGCAACAGGATGTACAGCAATCTGATAACCATTGCTCACTACCAGAAGGGCGACGTTGTAGGCTCTTTGGCACCACTGCTTGGGGACTCACTTTTTCATGGAGGCTCAGGTTCTTGTACTTCTACATCCCTGGGAAACTGGACTTGTTGCCAATCTGCCGAGGTACACAGCGCAAGGTGATGTCGCTAACGTTCCTTTCCCTCTCAATCTCCAGACCAGCACCACTGCTTTCTCGCAGCCAGCAGCCACTGTGGCACCATGGGGATCCCGGGCGTCTGCACGCGCTGCAGCACATTGGAGATAGCGTTCCCACACGGCTTTTGGCTCTGCACCTGCTTGGGTACTTGTGAAAAATGATCCTTCGAAATGCCTTGTGAAGCTCCACTCTGGCCGGCTGACCATGTTTGACTATGTTTGACATAGATATATGAGTAGCGGGAAAAATTATTTGCTAAATTTAATGCCATGCACAAATTAGGGTTGTTCCCAATCGGTTGTGAGGATTTCAGTACTCCCGAAGGTATCACAAATGGGTTATCAGTATATGGTCGTCCCCTGTCGGTTATCAAGGTTTTGTGCAACCTCAGAAAGGCCAAGGCGAAGCAAAACTAAATTCGTATTGCAATAATTTGTGTCGGTTACTCATATTCTTGACATATGTTTGACATCTGAGCTTACCAACGAAGTTCTGGACTATCTTTTAGTGACTAAGGACATAGGAAGACTTGTTGAAACGAGTGAAAAAGTACAGCCACATCATTAACAGAATGGAATCCAAAAGCTACAAGGCCTGATGGCCCAGAGCTGGCAATCCATGCAGGTGCGAAACGTGCAAAGAGCAATGCACGGCTCAAGGTTTTCTCCTCAAAGACATTTTTTGGCAAAGAATAGATGCAAATCTCGCCGCTTCCTCAGTGCCAAACAATTCACCTTCTTTCAAGGATTTAAGGTGATTTAAGGGTTTTTGATTCTACAGTACAAGACTTCATGGCAGTTAATCCAGTCACATGGGTTGACGGTGCACAAGCCAACTAAAGCTTCGCACATACCCGTCTCCATCTAGACGGATGCCCAATGAAGCATCATGCAATTGTCATGCTGCACCGGTGTCTCTCAAGGATGGGCATGTATTTTCTATATATTTATGAATCTCTCACCCGATATACAGTAAATGAAACACAAATAGGAAATGTATAGATGTGTGTATAAATAGGTATATACAAGTGTGTGTGTGTGTGGGTGTGCGCGTCTGAAATAAATAAACAAACAAAGACAAATAAATAAATAAATATATATATATATATCATACTATATTATAATATACATATATCTATATATAATCATATGTATATATATATAACTTATATATATATATAACATTATATAACACATATACATGTGTGTGAATGCATGGATATCATGCATAGACTCAACGAACATGTGGTGGTAATTACTGTAGACAAGTGCACGTCGGAGGAGGGCAACGGTTGCCAAGTCTCCCAAGGCCGCCAGGAGGAGTCCTAATCGTTCCTGGGGTCATCGGGGGCTCCAATAGGTCTCAAAAGTCTGTTCTCCAACTGGGAGTCCACTACAATCACTACAGCGTGTATCTCGTCATGCGCTTCAAGCCTCTCAGTCTTTCTCATGAATTCCTTTCAATTGCCTTTTGAATACTTGTGACGAGTGTCTTGCCCACGCTTGGATGGCAGCCATTGCAAGCTCCGGGCCCCTGCACCTATCAGCCATGCCCGCTGGGAAATTTTGGAAGAGAGGTACATTTTGCATCATTTTGCTAGAATGCATTGCCATCTGCAGTCTCAGCTGTACAGGTAGCGAGTCGGGTCATTTCGACACCAGTATACAGTATACAGTATGGTGCGTGCGTTTCTTGACTCTTTCTAGTATATACCTTACAGATTCTTGCAGTATATAATGTGGACAATGTGGCTATTGCACGGGGATGCAAGGTTCTGAATCATTGCTAAAGTGGTGACTAAGGTGCAAGTGTGCCTTCATGTACAAGTCCAACACGTAGTTGCGCTGCAGGATTTTTTCCCAGGTCCACCCGCCACAGCTGTATGGAACTCAAGCCCTCTACAGGTCCCTCTGCTGCAATCGCGGGTTTCTCCCTGCCATGCACTGCCACTGCCAAAACCAGACCACAAGGAGACCAGGCCACACAGGAAACCTGGAGGAAACAAAGGCTGCATGTTTCACCATCGCTGGGACAAACTCGCGGGGGAAACCAAATATTCACTGCCCTCAGGAATATTCAGGAATTGATCTGGTGAGGCGAACGCTAGGAAGAACCATGAGTCCCTCGCAAAACCTGGCCTGTATTTATTTACTATCTGGACATCTCTCCAAGGAAATATCTACGGCTCCATACATTTGTGATCATTTAAGCATCGTCTCGCGGACTGGCGGACAATGCGACCAACTTGGTCAGGCGAAGGCACATAGCAGCCAACGTTGACCACAGCCAAGTCCGAACCCTGGGCAGTTGTCACCGCTGCTGAAGCACCTGGTAGTCGAACCTCTGCTTTGTGCGCTCCAAGCTTCAGCGGACATGCCCGAATGTCGTGCGGAAAGATCTTGTCCTCGACTCTGCCATGCAGCTCACAAGATCTGAAAAAAGGAAGGATGGGAACTTCGCACTTTCAGAACCCCACTCGGTGCAAACAAAAGCCCCTTGTAAAGCATAATTCATCCAATTACGTCCAAGGATCAAGTTCAACCTTGGTGAGGTGGAACTTCTTGTGCTCCAGGATGATATCACAGGGCTGCACTTGAGGTAAGAGCACTCTTGACACAGTCAGGTCAGGAGGTGGGTTTAAGGTTGCTTCCCTTCTGAAACGAGGTTTTTGCTTGGCAGGTCTTCTTGGGGTTGCCCTTGCAGGTGTTTTCACTCGCAGCCGTATCCTCGGTATAACTTTCACCATGGCGTAGCCAGCACTCCTGTTATGCCCGAGTTGCAACTGGGACGTATTAAGCTGGATCTGGCTGTACAGTTGGGCGTTGTGCGAAACCATCTCCCTGCTGAAAACCCATCAACGCATGTGGCGCTTGTTTGGAGAGAATATGGTCTTCATATGTCTTCATGGGTTCCTGTACTTATGCAGATCTCAAATACAGAACCATATGGCTTGCCCAGGTCGGGTACTCTCAGTGTGTCCAAAAATGTGTAACCGTAACCTCTTCCACTAGCATTTGCATCACTTGTCCAAGTAAGAGTCTAATTCATTGCGGCAGCATGATAACTTTGCGCTCGGGTTACAGTGTCCTGTATGAGTCAAGTTTGAGCCGACAGCAGGCTGGCGACATGAATCATCATGAATGGATATGAATGGTATATGGAGCAAAAGGTGTGGATCCAACTGTGTACGATATATTAGTACATGCAAATGCGCAAACTCTCATTGTAATAGGATGCATGTCCCTACTGAGTTGCCCAGTCTATGGTAACAAGTCAGTGCAATCCTCACAATGTCATTGCCTTCGTCAATGACGAATTGTGGGGGAAATTGTCATTGGAGCAGAGTAGGTTTGGTTCCCTGAAATCATCGCACTGAAAATTGATCGCAGCATGATCAGATCGAAAAGGGCACTGTCAAACGGTGAAGTGCTGAAACTCAGCACTCTAGCCAAACAGTTGCACGGGTTGCACCAGGAAAATACAGTTACTGATTCGATGCTGCCCATTGCTGCCTGGACTTTGACCAGCGAAACTCTTCCCGGATAGTGTGACAAACAGATTGTCATTGTATTATACTATATTATATTATGTTATATTATATTATATTGTATTATATTATATTAGACTATACTATACTATACTATATTATATTATATTATACTATATATTCTTATATAATATTATATTATACTATACTATATATTTAACTAGCTCAATTCCATGGCATTCCCAACGTTGGCTTCTCCATGTTCAGCCACCATCATCCAGCACGAAGCGGGGCAGGTCCTTTGGCAAATCGGCAGCATCCAATAATTCGTCGCAGAGTGTCTCCACTTCCTGCAGAACTGCCGAATGACTAGACTTCTCCGGGTTTCATTTGGGCTGTTGCTGCAGTGACAAAAACATCTCAAAAGGGCAGTGGACATCGGCATTCGGCATCCCATAAAATCATTCCTGAAACCAAGTGCTCTCACCGAAGAGCCAGTCCTACGTGAACGACGATGTGAACCAGGCAAGTCACATCAAGCCTCCCTCAGAACGGCCTTTTCTAATTTGTATTACCCGTTGGAAGGCACTCTGTCGCCCTCCAGCATCCGAAGTAGCGCCGCTTCTGGGCAGCCAAGCCCTTCAGTCGATCCACACGGAAGCTCTTGACTCACATCCACACCGTTCCACAGAACGCGCCAGCGGGCATCTGAGTGCCTGGCACCCGACAAGGGGTGTGGCAAGAGCCCAAGTACAGCCAGCCATGTCAACACGCAGTCAATGGGCATTTAATTGCATGTTGCTGCATGTTGCATGTCAGACATCATCGCAGAGAGAAAAGAAGTTGTGTTCTTTAAAGGATGCTTTTATGTGCGGTTCTGCCTTTGCAGACCCAATGCCAGGCGAATTATGTTGATATGATTTTACAATCTTTTAGGACTATAACTTTATTTCCAAAGAGTCTAATACGACTAATTATATAAGATTCTAGAGATAGATATACAATGATATACACATATATACACTTATGGATACTTATGGCATGTGCAAAGAGTTGTGCCAAAGGTTTCTGAGAAAAGGAGTCTGGAATAGTCCGGCCCATCCAACTGCCCACAACATCCCGCGACATCCCACGACATCCTACGACATCCTCCTCCATCGCTCCAGCAGCAGCATCGAGCCACGGGGCGGCCGCATGGACTCGCCCTCGGCCACAGCACCACGGCAAGTGAGGCCAAGGCTCATGAGGTGCACGGCCAGCTGCGACACGTCTAGGCTCAGCAGGGTCAAGCGCCTTGGTGGCTGTTGGCTGCAGGAGAAAGACCCGAAAGACCAGAAAGAACATGGACAAACATGAAAGAAACATCCTGAAGCAGCAAATTAAACTTGGATAAACTAGGATATACTTGGACCTGACATGATCCGTCCGTGGCGGAATCTACCCAGCGCTCTGAAGTCGGCCCAAGGCACGAGGCCCCTGCGGCAAGTCGAAGCCACTGAGCCAAGCCATCCTGGGTGCGACATGCTACTCATACATCGGTCAGAATTGTGAGGCAAAATTGGGGCATGGCCCTCAAACATGGAGAACTAAAGATACCAAAGGGAGCCAAGCTAAAGCGGTGCAGTATCACGCGCGCGTCACTTTGCCATATTTCTAGCTCGCTTCTGACATTGAGCTGACAGGGCCCAAAGCAATGGCTCCTTTTCGTGATTTCTTGTCTTCATTGTGACTGTCAGAACATCACCTCAACAGTGGAGCCTTACTGAATTACTGGAGACTGGAGCTGAGCGATTCAACCCTTCTTTGGCTGAGATGAAGCACAAGAAGGGTTCTGGATTGTCCGATTCTAGACATGCTCACCAAGCTTCGTTTCTGGAATCTACTAGGGTGCAAAGGTGCTTGTCTGCCAGCGACATCATAGCCGCAGCACCGGCTGGCGTAGTGCAACTCTGGGTGTCACAGGGCAAGCTGCCGTGGTGACACCACCTGAGAGCCAACGCATGCCAATACGCAGCTGGTTGATGAGAATCTTCATTGTCCAGCTGGTGGGAAACCCCAACAGGTGTAGTGCAACCCCCACACAGAGGTACCTTTAACGTTCCTGGATCTAGCCAGTTCTTCCATCTTTTCCAACGCCTACCGTAACGGCAAAAAATGCATTAGCTTTTTGCCCTGAAAAAAAATGTCAGGCAGCGGTGAGAGTTTCCTACACAACTTTGTCGTCTCTTGGGCTCTTGGGACCTGCCTTGCCAGCAAATCGTCACTGGCCCGAAGTTGAGAAGCGACATCTACACTGGCTGCCGTGGCGGGCAGGGTTCGGATGGAAACCTGACTGTTGGAAGGCCAAAACAAGGATGCGCACAAAATAATGTCCCCTGGCAAAACCTACGGAAAATCAAATGCCACACAAATGCCATATCACCTAAAAAGTAACATCTGCAAAAAGGCTTAAGGTCTCAAAAGAATGAAGTTTGAAGATGGGAACTCATAGCCAAACACAATTGTATATGTGATATTGTTTCATATAGTTTGGGAGTCGGCCATGGAGAAGGTAGTAAATAGGAAAGGCAGCGACCGAAGACCGTTATCACATCTGAAGCAGCGGGCAGGTCCTGCAGAATTGCGAAGCTTGCTGTCTTTAGTGCCTCTTGATCTTATAGTACTTATAGATCCTCCCCCCAGGTCCCCACCTGTAGTTTTAGTTGGCTACAGTCTAGACAGTCTAGGCACTGTTCCTTCCATCTCTGGCAACAACGGCAGCAAGCTGCCCACAGCTGTTGTGAGGCAAGGCTTCGTGTCCATGCCTTGGAGTTGCGGATCTCTGGTCGAAAGGTTTGTTTGATTTTCCCCAAAAAGACACCGCCCTTGGCCCGCAACTACACGAGGCTAAGCACAATATTTTAACTATTGCAGACTATTGCCATAAGATATTATAAAATGTGTTAGCTATAAATGCGGCGTGTCATTCACCAAACGACGGAACAGAAATCAGCAATCCCTGGCCGTAGGGCAAACCAATCAACCCAAGTGGATCTCAAGTGGCTGTATGCCTCCAGTGTGGCCGAGGCCAACGTCTCGCCATAGCGGCCAGCCAAGCGCCGACCGTTGAGAACCGCCTGCCTAGGTGCTAGATGGTGCCAGGTGACCAAGGTCATGTTTTGTCCTGAGGAGCCCCCAGTGCAAAAAGGGAAGCTCCAGATACCAGTGTTGACTTATCTCATATGGTGGTATACCTCTACTTCCCCTTTCCCGGCTCGTTAGCATCAGGCGCTTGAACCCGTCCGCGGTGAGCTGGTCAGCTGCACAGCTGCGATGGGCCCAGGGCTCATCTAAATCTTTCGCATTGGCATCCAGTTCAGGATCGAAGGACCTCCGAAAGACTCAAGATTGGGACTCCACATGACCCGGATCACCCTAAGATTCTTAAGCTAGGGATTTCCAGTACACAACAATTTTTAAACTGGCACAATGGAGCAATACCAGGGTTTTCTCGGGTTTCCCTATGTTTTCCTAGCCTCTCCAGCAACTCTCCGTCCTCTGCCACGACTTGGAAGTGGACCCGGCTGTTGATTCGCCAATGTCGGGGTAGATCCGCCGGGCGGCAATCCCAACTCGGTGGGGGTCTTGGATCCTTCCACCAGGTTGGGCTGTATCAACTACATCCAAATACGATAGTCACCAAGGTCACCAAGCCGTACCATGTAATGTGAAAGATAGCCAAGGATTTCATTTGATATCATTTGATCGGGTCCTTGCATGCCTTGCATGTCCTTACTATTCCTGCTTGCAAACCCCATGATTACCATGGATGGTTAGGATGGTTCATGGTTCACGGTTCAGATCAAGGTGTCCTTTGGCCAGCCATGGAGAGGGCTCACCTCCCCATGCAGCAGCAAGACCACAGCACTGTGCATGGACCAATTGGACCAGCCTTTTGGTTCGTCCTCAGGCAGCAGAACCTTGGACTGCGACCCCCTCGGGGGATCTGTTTCCACTCCGAAAAGCACCTCAAATGATCATGAAATGACCATGAAATGACCACAAATTCATGGATGACTCAGTGATGACTTGGGGGAAACCAATTTCGAGATATTTCAAGCACATATATACCCATGTTGAGGTATACTGTATATATACTTTATACCGGTATACCATATGGATCTATGTTGGATTGTGATTAATTACTTTAGATGAAGCTTTAAAGATGGACCATGGTCACAGGAGACGAGACCGCCCCAGCCACTTTCTGAGCCACCCGACCTCAGCTGAGCATTGCCGCGAGAAGCGGGCCAGCCGTTCGTCCTCTGCCAGCAGAACATAGTCCTCACTGGGTACCTGAAATGTAAACCGCAGTCCCTTAACTCGGCTGTGGTTGTCCTACGGCTTCTTGGTGGTGTAACGGGTGTAATTCCTGTACTTACAATTGAATTAAAAATTGATCATTCACAGAACTCACTGCGAGAACGTGTTCAACAAAAAACTCCAGGATGTTAGTGCATGTTCTGTATTGCCCTCAAACCCAATGCGCATTGATACAATATTATATATATAATTATATAATCTGTTAATGTATTTCATCCACATCTGAAATTTCTTTAAGATCTTTAAGTGGGAATTGGATTGTTGTGCCAGCATGTGCCGGATTATGCTGCTATCAACTAGTGTGACATCCTAACCGTCCTAACCTACCAGGGGCTGGTCGAGCCTCAGTCCAGAGCCACCAAGCGCTCAGCAATGCAAACAAGGCAGCAGCCAGCAGTCCCACCAAGTGCCTCAGGAACTCGGGCTGCGCTGATATCAATAGATTGTATTAGACTGTATACTGGGGTTGGATACTGAAATCCGGTGTCAATATGTTTTGATTTACCATACCAGTAATTCTAAACCTGAGCTTTATTAATTTGGATCATGACGGTTAGGTACGGGTAACTTGGATTATCCTAACTGTGCTGCATTGTAAGCTGGAAATGGATGGAAATTGCCGGCCCAGGATACAACAGCCATCAACAGCCATCAACAGCCATCCCAACGATCTGAGCGCCACACTGCATGGGACCGACGCTCGCAGTGCCCCGCGCAGCGAACAAAGAGCTGCCCGGAGGCCAGAGTAAGCGAGACTTTGACAACTTCAAAACTGTTTTCACCGTGAATTTTTGGTTGGATTCTAGGCTGACATGGTGCCATGGCTGGTGGTGGGGCCCCCTAGATATCTACGTTGGTTTATAGCTCAGTTATCTATGGGCCATAGGTTATTGGTGGATAGATATAGTTAGTAATATAAACCAACTTATAACTTTGATGATCTCAGGGGTGAGAGAATCGAGAAGGTTTTCATTGGGAGCTACAGTATGCCAGCTACAAGTATGCTAGTTCATGGTAGAGGAGGGTGCGAAACAAGTGTCCCTTGAGTCTGAGTTTGTTGGAATCTATGAATTTGGGTCCGAGAATGAGTGGCTTAAACTACGGAGAGAACGGGTTGCAAAAGAAGAGGGGGGAATTGCATGGAATTGCTACAGTGGAGCACCCTTCATGATTAATAAATAATCTTATTTCCGATTGAATGCGTGAGCACCGTTCTTGCCCAGGAAGAGTGTGAGGTCTTGGTTTGCACCCATTGCACTTGCGGGGAGGGCAGTGAATGCAATCTTCTGAAGCAGGCACTCTCCATTATGATCAGTATGACTCACGACTCCTTAGCTGATTCAAGGCCATGTCATGTATGCTTTTTCCGTGTCCAAGTCAAGTGTGCTCAACTGCACAAGTGAGCCATCAGAGGCTGCGGCAGCGGCGACCGTCACTCTAGAATGGGTATTGTCAACTTGGGGCAAATGCATCAACATGCACAAGACACTTCCATGACATGAACATACATGAACATACATGGACATAATATATGTTAATATATATATATATACTTAATTCACCGCAGGCAAGACTGCTTCTCCGATTTGGAGCTCCACTGGCAGTCCATGGGTCCCACAGCAGGTGTCAAGGTGCCAAAGAGCCCTGACCTGTTGCAAGTCGCCTTCCAACAAGGGGCCCAGTGACTCCATCAGGGCCTGGCAATGGATCAGAATGCAGCGGGTGCAACTTTTCCATCTTTTCCATGGGGCAAATGGACAATGAATTGCAACTGTTCATTGGGGGGGTGTATGAGGGCCTCAAATCTACAGAATGCTTCTAGATCATCTTACATCAATAGGCCATTTGAATTTGGGTGGGTTTGGACAGGCTAACTTCGTCACAAAGCGGGAGTTGCATTGGATACCGCGATTGACGATATCATCTCATCATGACAAGAACCTCAAATACCTCAATCCAATGTCCCACCACCTGCACTCACTATTTTCTGCAGGTGTGCAGGACGCAGGAGAAGGGAAACCATAGATCTGTCTGCAGAGCACATCAGCCCGGCCACAGTCATTCCGCGGATATGGAAGAGGGAGAGCATCAAAGTGATAATCAAGAAAAGACTATTTTTCAAACTTGAAAATCGCATATCGACAGTGTTTGCGGAATCAAAGGACAAAGATCTGCTCTTTGCAGTTCCATTTCCAATCAAGCTGGACAGTTCATCATCTCAGATTTGAAGGAGAGATTTGGACGCACCTATGCGTGGAAGCAATCGGTCTCGCTGTCCAAGAAAGGCAAACCCACTGCAATTGAATTGATGGAAACTCCTGTAAATATACTCATTATATCTCATTTTCAGGACATAGTGTGAGGTTTCAAATCAGCTACCCCGAACTCGGCAAGCCCAGGCAATTGCAGAAGCATGCAGAAGCATACAGCTCAAGTACACTCGAGGGAACCTGGCAAAACGGCAAAACTGTTTTGTTTTTGGTTGGCCAAGTTGGACCTGCAGCTGGAGCAAAGCTTAAGACCCAGTTCTTCAGTTGACTCCTCGGCTGCACAGTGATGCACAATATGGGGCCGCGGACAAAGACTGGCATTGACCATAGCTAAGAGATGCTAAGAGATGCCAAAAGATGCCAAGAGTCACGTCCAAGACTTGGATCACCAGCCTTGGCAGTGGGACAAATTCTTAGCTTTCCGCTGGACCTTTCTGATACATTGAACATATCTCTCTCCGACCTTGAAAGCCCTGACCAAAACCAATGTGAAGATTTGCCAAAAGAGCCATCACTGGGTCAGTCCCTTGGTCAGGTTATTGGTTGCCCGTCCGTCAAACCATGTCCAGTTGCCAAGAAACGCGTGCATAGAACAAGTATGCCAACGTCCATCTGGCAAAAGTAGAACCAGTTCCACCCTGCCCCTGGCAAAGTGCATCATCTTGCAGTCAAGTTGTAGGCCTACGGCCTGCCTTTCATCTACTTTTCCGCCAAAATGGGGAGTTTCATCGCGGTTTGTTCCATCTATCTATATACATGTGCATATATATATATATATATGTATGTACGTACGTACGTACGTACGTACGTATGTATGTATGTGTGTGTATGTATCTATATCTATATCTATATATCTATATATCTATATCTATATATATATATCTATAATCTATATAATCTATATAATCTATATAATCTATATAATCTATATAATCTATATAATCTATATAATTTATATAATCTATATAATTTATATAATCTATATAATCTATATAATCTATATAATCTATATAATCTATATAATCTATATAATTTATATAATCTATATAATCTATATAATCTATATAATTTATATAATCTATATAATTTATATAATCTATATAATCTATATAATGATATAATCTATATATATCTATATATCTATATATCTATATATCTATATATCTATATATCTATATATCTATATATCTATCCGACCCATGGGTTCTAGATTCCACCCTCCGGACCTCTCAGAGCTGCCGTTCAAAGACAACCTGGGCGCGCGGTATCTGTGGTCTATGCCAATGGGTAGCGCATAAAATTAGGATGCGTTAAGTGCCTGAGAACAAGAAACCGGACATTCGGAGGCAAGTAGACTCTAGTTGAAGGGTGAAGCAGTTGTCACAAGGCCACCTGTAAGACACGGTAGACCTGTTGCAAACTTTGGCCTGCAAAGACGAGCAGCAAGGCTCGACCAGGGTCCACATCGGCCAATTTGACCTGCACGGGGATCCAAGGTTGGGTTTGGGACAAGAAGGAAGCCAAATGCGTGGAGACAATGCAATTCACTTTCTTGTGTGAACAAATTCATGACGCTATTCTCATCTATACAAGTGTGTTTTCAAATTCGCATTCCAGCACTTTCCAAGCGTTTTCAAACAGGACATCGAGTCAGGAGTCATGTTTATCCAATTCTTAGTTTATGGAAAAATATGACCAAACAGCATGGCTGGCTCCACTCGCTCACCTCCTTCAACTTCAGGAATGCGAAGGGACAGTGCGCGGGACCCAAAGAAAGTAGTAATAGGGAATCATTGCAGAAGGTGAGCCAAGCCTCAAAAAGGCACGCCGGCAACGAGCGAATAATCCCTGCTGGGGTTTTGTATCTGCAGCAACCCTTAAGATCCTCAAAGTCAGCTCGGGGTTTCCTTTAGAACAACCCATGGAGAACCCTAGGACAGTTTACAGCAGGGGCAATGCAAAGCCGCCTGGCTCAATGACTGCATTCATGAGTGAGGAGAACAATTGCAATGAAGCATAATGAAGCAATTCCACGAAACCATCTCAGTGAACTGATTCAGCGTTTGTGGTTGCACAGGTTGCGCTTCCTCCTGCTTTCAAGGAACAGCTTCTCTGCGTGGCGTGGGGGCCGCCAGCACCTGCAAGGGAAAGGTATGTGATTTATTGTGGCCCGATCAAGGATATGGCCAATTATGGCTGAACAAATCAGCAAAAAAACTGCGAAAACACAGCATCTGGACCTCCATTTCCCGGCCGAGCGGAACAAATTGATGAAGTCAAGTGTAATTATTACAATCGCTGCCAACGATAAAGTTCAGAATTCTATCCCAGTTTGTTCTTTTCACCTTGGGGCTATCTACATAGATCAATGCTCCAACCACTCCCCTTGGCGAAACCATCCGCACCTGCACAGCATGACTGGGCCGTTTCGGCCGGCGGCCTGAAAATGTACCCTCACCTCAGCTTTGGGTGGAATCATTGGGGAACCCCACCACTGCGGATGTCTCGCTTCCTCTATAGATCGACAACCTCCGTGGTACAAGTCACAAGTCTATGTCGTGTATTTCTGTGACATGTTGGGGGTATAGAGTCACCAAAGTTTCCTGCATCAGGCTGGCGCCGGACTGCGAAAACGCAATGGAAAAAAGTCGCTTTGATCAAAGATTACTAATGCATAAATGCATAAATACCAGTAGTGCCGCACAAGGCGGTGGCGGAAGTTTCAAAAATAGGAAACCTATAGGAAGGGTTGGTTGTTGTGGCTCACGGACGGCAGAGCGAATCCACTGATGGACCGAAAGGTGGTTGAAGTTGTGCTTTCTGGAGTGGCTGCAATGGTGGCAGCGGTCACCTCACCACAACTGCTGGATGTAGAGTGGTGTAGCGCAGTTGTAGTTGTAGTTGTAGTTGTAGGTGTAGTTGTAGTTGTAGTGTAGTGGAGTTGTAGTTGTAAGCTGTAGTTGTAATGTAGCGTAATTAGTGTAATTAGTGGAGTTACAGTTGCAGTTGTACTTGTGGTGTAATTAGATCCCCCTTGATTGATGGGTAGGTACCCTGACCCAACCATTCCATAAAAATATGGTTTATGTAATGGTTGGGTACGGGTATATCTTTATAGAATGGATCCTTTTTTGGGTTTATATGTTTTGGAATACCACAATTGTACTACCTAGCAGACCGGATATGTTTTCCCACTATGCTATGGAAATGAAGCAGAAATTAGATGTTGAAAGATGGAAAATTGAATTTATATGGAATGGAACGGGTCGCATCTTGAGGGGGTCACTTTAAGATATCTTAAGGCAAAATTATTGCTAAAGTCAAGACATGCTATTACATTTGGAACATCAATTTTATAAACAACATAGGTCTGATGTAAAGTTCTCCTTTTATCAAATGGAATTGCTGTCAGGTGCTACCAATGAATTTCAAAAACCCAAAATGGGTGTATGTCAGATTTCACCGACATTCCCTAGGTGGATTTTTGGACAATTACATGGCCAACGCTTTACCAGGTAGATTTTGGGACAGTTACATGGCCAACGTTTCCCAGGTAGATTTTTGGACAACTACATAGCCAACGCTTTCCTAGGTATATTTTTATACAGTTACATGGCCAACGCTTTACCACATAGATTCTGGGACAGTTACATGGCCAACGTTTCCCACGTAGATTTTGGGACAGTTACATGGCCAACGCTTTCCTAGGTATATGTTTATACAGTTACATGGCCAACGTTTCCTAGGTAGATTTTACACGAAAATGTGCAATGTGAGCTCTGCCTCTGCAGGCGGAACAGGTGGTTTATAAAATGGAAAAGTCCAGTATTTAAAACACGAAATCCAGAAACATTAGCAGATTATCCATTTTATGCACCCAAATGTGGGGCAATTCCGTCTAACTGTTGCTCCATGGGTGGCTTATAAAATGGAAAAATCCAGTATTTGAAACACGAAGTCCAGAAACATTAGAAGATTATCCATTTTATACAGCAAAATGTGGGGTAATTCCGTCTAACTGTTGCTGCATGGGTGGTTTATAAAATGGAAAAATCCAATAGTTGAAACACGAAATCCGACAACATTAGAAGAGCATCCATTTTTATACAGCAAAATGTGCGGTAAATCTGCCTAAGTGTTACTCCATGGTTGGTTTATAAAATGGAAAAATCATGAAAAATCCAATATTTGAAACACGAAATCCAGAAACATTAGAAGATTATCCCATTTTGTATACCAAAATGGCGGTAAACCTTTCTAATTGTTGCTCCATGGGTGGTTTATACAGGACAATCCAGTATTTGAAACACGAAATCCAACAACATTAGAAGAGTATCCATTTTATACAGCAAAATGTGGGGTAAATCCGTCTATATAACTGTTGCTCCATAGGTGGCTTATAAAATGGAAAAATCCAATATTTGAAACACAAAATCTAGAAACATTAGACGATTATCCATTTTATACACCAAAATGCGGGGTAAATATGTCTAACTGTTGCTCCATGGGTGGTTTATAAAATGGAAAAGTCCCGTATTTAAAAACGAAATCCAAAAACATGAGAAGATTATCCATGTTATATACCTTAATGGGGGCAAATATCTTTCTAATTGTTGCTCCATGGGCGGTTTATAAAATGGAAAATTTCAGCATTTGAAACACGACATGGAGAAATATTAGAAGATTACTGTATCCGTTTTATAAACCAAAATGCGGGCTGGCAAGCCATGGCTTAAGACTGTTGATTGAGCACGGGTGTTTGAGCATTCTCTGCGTGTTTAGTCCCGTTTTTTGCACAAAATAATGCAAAAATATATCAACATAGACTAAAATATATCAAACATGATCAAACATCCCCCTTGATTGATGGATACGCACCCTGATTGATGTTCTATAAAAGGGAAATCTATATCCTGGACATATCAATACTGAACAAAGTTAGCGTTTCCCCATCCAACCTTCCAACTTTTATACTATGGAAACCATTTTCCAGACCACATATTTTAAAAAAAATAAAGGACCGGACAACCCCACATGCCAACTTCTTCCAATAATGAGCAACAAATGTTGTAGCGGGACGGGGAAGGAAGGAAAGACAAAGAAGGTGGTGAAGGATCGAGAAGTAAAAACAGTTGTGTGGGACAAAGTTGTCTTTAAAGATGGCGTGTGACAAAGTGTGACAAAATTGGTATGTATGCATGCATGCATGTAAGCATGTATGTATGTATGTATGTATGTGTGTATGTATGCGTGTACGTATGTATGTATGTACGTATGTATGTATGTACGTACGTATGTATGTGTATGTATGTATGTATGTAT
>Ga0126342_10002530_pt1 | contig 28690 bp, 27 predicted proteins | sample Cyp1metagenome_FD_92528 | JGI IMG/M metagenome (GOLD analysis project Ga0126342, IMG submission 92528) | Coral microbial communities from Lord Howe Island, Old Settlement Bay, Australia - Cyphastrea 1 metagenome | ecosystem: Host-associated > Invertebrates > Cnidaria > Coral ... | reverse complement strand
TTGCAGCCTTTAGCTGCTGCAACTGTTAGGCAGGAAATGCAGAATTGGGTCTCATTTCCGAATTTTTGGTTGGCTCATGGGGAAAATTGGGACATAAATGTTTCAATGTTGTATGCAATATGTTTTCATTCCAATGGAGAACGCTAAAAAACACAATGTGTTCTAAATGTGTTCTAATGTGTTCTATACATCCGACATATTTTTAAATTTGTAGTTAGAACGCGTATGTGTTCCACCTCAAACCCCAAAAAACACTGGAAACGCGTATGTGTTCTGTACAAAACCATGTAGAACGCATATGTGTTCCTGCACTCCCGATAAGAACGCGTCTGTGTTCCACCACTATCATAAATGTGTTCTCTGCAGCCGTCTCTCGCACCAAAAACACATTCCATTTCCGAGAGAGATGTTGCACCACCGCAGCATTTTTTCACATCCTCAAGTTGTCCTGATCCCATACCGGTGCAGTGACATGGCAGCCATGGATGACATGCTGGCAGCCACGCAGCTGGTGGCGCCCTGGCCATCAAAATTACATTTTCTGCATGCATTGAAGGAAAAAAGCTGCTTGCGCCATGGGTCCAACCTCAAACCGTTAAAGTCATCGTGAAAACAATTGAATTTAAACCTAAACAGCAATTTCAACAATCTAAAAACTTAGCGAACTTATAAAATAGATATAACTTACTTTATAAATTCCCTAACTTAAGTTATGTTAACTTCACCCTATCTTCAATAACCCAACTTATAAATTGCACAACTTCATCTTATCTTGCAGGCACCACCTTGTAGAAATGTGCTTCAATTTGGTTTCTTCGGGCTTGATCCTGTGATGGACGATGAGACAAAACAAGAAAGGCCACGGATTTGTAGCCGTGGATAATGTGCATGCCTTTTTGTAGTGCCAATGCCAGTTTCGCACAATACTCTGGAACCTTTCTTGGCACCGATGGCCTTACCTGTATATGCTGCAGTCAGGCACTGGCCTGTGGCGGTGGCGGCAGGGCGGACGCACTCCGCCGTGCTGGCCAAGCCATTGGGGATGTGGGCAACTTGAGACGGGTTGGGTTGGGCGTTGAAGCAGACATATGGCAACACATGGACAAGAACAAAAGAAATAGGCCTTGCACATGTTGAGTCAACAGTATTGATAGGCGTCGTAGTCAATCTGCTCAGAAGTCTTGCAGGAAAACATGTGCTCAAAAGAGACTCGCGGTTGTGCTAGCGATGCTGTCAGCTTTGCGCCACCCGGCGGCTTTTTCCCAAGGACCACGCGGTTGGCCCAAGCACCACAGGCTGAATCTATTGCTGCAGGGGTGATTCATGATGAAGATGACCGCTGCCCTCACCTGCAAATATTGTGCTGTCCGGCAAAAGATTCATTTCGAAAGATGTTCTATGCTTTTGAGAGCAGCTTGCAGGCGTCCACCCTGCGAGCATCAGCCAACGCTTCGCTCAGAGGCAGGACCGGTCGCGACCCCTGATTCCATAGGCCTTGATGCATCATTGAAAGTTCGAAAAGATACTGAAGATACAGACCCTGCAGGGCTCTCTGTCACATATACTTACATGTTTGGATGAAGGTGTTTGATTTTTTGATGTTTCATTAGGGTTCGATTTTCATTTTCACGGGGTTTCAGGGTGTGCAAATTAAATTATAAAGCTGTTGCCGTCTCGCAGTTTCATGTCTATTTCTGCAAAATTGCCCATGGTTATGGCTTAGGGCCTTTGATCGTCCTGTGGTCATATCGTAAATTTACCCTGCCTAAGAAATATGTTCAATGTGACATTAGCCAGCGTCTTGAACGATGAAAGCTTGCGAAGCATGCCTGAACCCAGCTTTGGACGGACCCAGACTTGATTGCTTTGACGTTGCTTGTTTCTGGGAAAGGCTTTTTGACCGTCTCGGCATCCATATCTTTGGCGCTTTCAGCTCCATGTGTTGTGTTTCAAGTCTTGCCGCTCGTGTTCCAATCCAGGTGGACGGCGTTTGGGTGGCCGCTTCCAGGTGAAGGACGCTGGGGATCCGGTAGCAGAAGGGCGCAGTGGCGCTAGCGATTTGGGAAGACCCCTGTTTGATTTAGTGGGGTTTCTGGTGACATTTGCTGTGCAATTCATTGGCCCTTTGTTGTAGCCGCATTTCTGCGGTTGGTATTTGGTGTCGGAGGAGGGTTGCCGCGTGTTTTTCATGCATTGTTTATTTGCAAAACGGCCGAAAATACATCGGTTTTTCCATATCCCGGAAACAATTTGTACTTGTTTGGGGACCCCTAATGAATGATTCGAATAAGTTGCCGCCAGGCTGGCTTCGACAGATTCTTCCATGGATGCTGTGTTATAGTGTGGTCCATAGGATATGACCTTCAAAATATTGGGCTTGAGTAAAACAACATTGTGTTAGAACTGCTTCAAAAATGATATTGCTGTTGCTCTGTGAACGCCGCTCCAACCACCGTGTTGTTGGGGGGCGGCTTATCGATCTTAAGCTAGGGATGCGGCCGAACATGGGCGTGGTTAGGCCCAGTGAGTTGCGTCGGGTTTTCCAGTGGACCCTGCTCAACTCTGCTTCAGGGCCCAGAATTGGACAGAGCTGGTCGAGCCCTCAAAGGTCAAAGAGTGTTGGATGCTGATTAGTGTAGGGGGGCTCCCCCGCAACAGTTAAGGTACACTATGGTACACTCTATGATTCCCCAAACAGTGTGGCCACACTGAAGGGTTCTTACGGTAACAGTTAAGGCCCGGTGTTCAATCGAGGTGGTATCATCCGTGTCCGGCCAATTCCCTGTAAATTTCCATGCAAAATGGCTCTTGTGACATGTCCATGTGCATTTCGATTGTGCACGCTCGCACAAAACGATGGCCGTGTGGGACGCGTCCGACATTTCCCTTGCACATTCCACACAAAATGGCTGTGATGACATGTCCATGTGCATTTCCACTGCCCAGGCCCGCGCAAAACGAGACATCTCATACAAAAATCTTGGGAAGAGGGAGGTTGTCAAGAGATTTTGCTAAGAGACCTCTTTTGGAGATCTTGTTCAGAGATCTTGCCAAGAGACCTCTTACAGAGATCTTCCCAACAGAGCTCTTAGAGAGATCTTGTACAAGATCTTGCCAGGAGACCTCTCATAACGATCTTGTACAGAGACCTGGTGAAGAGAGCAGTGGTCTTCCTGGGAGATCCTGTATAGATAGCTGGAACAGAGATCTTACTTTGACGTCCCTCAGAGATCTTCTGTGGAGATCTCTTCTAGAGAGATCTCTTCAAGAGTATTGCCAAGAGACCTCTTACAGAGATCATCATGTACAGAGATCTTGGCAGAACCCCTCTTTTGGAGATCTTGCACAGAGAAATTGCAGAGATATCTGTTGAGATCTTGCCAAGAGACCTCCTACAGAGATCTTCCAAACAGAGCTCTTATAGAGATCTTGTACAGAGATCTTAGCCAGGACACCAATTGTGGAGACCTTGTACAGAGAAATTGCATAGAGATCTGTTGCAGAGATCTTGCCAAGAGGTCTCTTACATAAATCTTGCCAAGAGAGCTTTTAATAGAGAGCTTGTACAGAGATCCCATAAAGAGACCCAGGCATGAGATCTCTTATAGAGATCTTGTCCAGGAGGTCTTGCCAAGAGACCTTTGCTCTTGTCCAGAGGTCTAGCCAAGAGATCTTTTAAAGAGATCTGTGCAGAGAGAGCTCTTATAGAGCTCTTGTACACAGATCTTGCCAGGAGACCTCTTATGGAGATCTTGTACAGAGACCTGCTGAAGAGAGCACAGGTCTTCCTCGGAGATGATTTATAGATAGCTTGGACAGAGGTCTTACTTTGATATCCCTTACAAAGATCTTCTGTGGAGATCTCCTATAGGCACCTTGTACAGATAGCCTTACACAGGGATCTTGCACAGCAGCTTCTACAGAGAACCTCTCAAGGACATTTTGCGCACGATCTTCTACAGAGATCTTCACAAAGGGAACTTGCAGAATCTGACCTGGTATCTCCTCTTTTCACTACTAGGGTCGCTCTGGTCCTGCTATCTTGCAGCCACTGATGATTGTAGGCCCTTTCCACTTTTCCCGTTAGAATCCTAACTACACAGTCTTTGGGGTCTCTTGCCGGTATAAGTCGATTTCTTGGGACCAGGTTTGTGGAACTCAGGATGACCAACTTGAGTAAAGATTTCAAATTTCAGCTGATGCCAATCTTACTTTCAAGTGAATTTCCTTTTAAATCAAAAGAAACTTCTCAGGATTGGAAAGGATTTCAATTCGTTTGAATCTACTTTCAATTGATTTCCATTAACAGCTTCAATGAAATCTAAGGATTACTCAAGATTTTGTTCAATTCGTTTGCATCTACTTTCAGTTTTTTTTTCTATAACTGATTTGGCATCCAAGGAGAAGCAAGGATTTAAATATGTTTCCGTCTACGTTTTGTTGAGTTGCCTAGCGGTTAGGCACGGAGGACACAGAAGCGTTTTGACCAAACCATCTTGGGTCCAGATTGCAACAAACAGTTTTCTCCAAGACCCAAGAGAGCAAAATGCGTCTTTCAAAAAGAAATGCCATGTTCACCGACGTTGTGATAATTTCAACTAGTTTTCTCCAGCTTTTGGAATTTCACCAAGTTTTCACCAAGTTTTCACCAGGTTTTCACCAAGTTTTCACCAAGTTTTCACCAAGTTTTCACGAGGTTTTCACCAGGTTTCAGAATAGCCCTGAGGTGGAGAAAATTGCCGTAACTTCACTGAAACATTCACAAGGTTCTGGAAAATTCACCAAAGTTTTTGACCAAGTTTCCAAATTTCACCAAGTTTTCACCAGGTTTTGGACATTTCACATGTTTTTCACCAACTTTCGAAATTTCACAAGGTTTTGGCTTTATATTTCGCCCTCAATTTCACCGCCAAGCGGATAGCTTTCACAAAAAAATATATATTTAAACATCTCAAACGCTTCTTCAATCAACTTCACCAAGTTTTCGCCGGGCTTTGGAAACTTCACCATGTTGGAATTTCACCAAGTTTTCACCGTGTTTTCTCCAGGATTCCACCAAATTTTCGCAATATTTTCGCCAGGTTTTCACGGTTTTCTCCAGGTTTTACTTCACCAAGTTTCCACCAAGCTTTAAGTGGCAAGAAGGCAGCTGGTTTCCAAAGAAGCGTTGTTTTCCCTTTCATGTGATTGCGAAAAGCGTAAGAAGCGTCCTCTCTGTATTCCCGAAAGCACAAAACGCAAAGTAATGATTTTTGACTTTCAATTGGGGGCGACCAGGCTGAACATATGCTGTGGGGCCCATGTACAGCAATTATTTTGGAAGCAGCATGTCGGGTCGGCATGTTTTTTTCATTTTGGTTCGCACTTGTTGGAGCATTGCCTGTGCACATTCAAGGTCCCTTTTTTAAGGCCGAGCTCTTTAGTGACGCGCGGTTCTGTGTTATACTCACTGTGCTTTGCGCCTTTCCCAGGTGACTTCCATGATTCGGCCAGACACCAGGCAGCGGCCCTGCTCTTTGAGCCCAGAGACACTGGAAAAAAGTACTATTTTATTCGTCTAGCATTGGGGATGATATACGTAGAATAAGCCAATGTAGCGCGACTAGAAAGCAATCTTTCATGCCAGTCCTACGTCATGCGTCAGTGTTAAAAATCTCACAGATCATTCTTCAGAGAATTGCTGCCTCCACCTTGCGTGGGTTCTCGATTTTTCATGTGCTACCAATGTGTCAAGTGTCTGACTATTCGGAGAAAATTTGTTTTGGAAACAGCTTCAGCTAGTTTTAGCTAGATCCTACCCAGTAAGTGGTCATTCCAGCCTCCCCAAACAAGACAGAATCGAAGAGAATCTGGAACACCACCCGCCCAAGATCAACAAGACTTTCTCAAAGGCTTTCGATGTGGGTGCACAGTCACTCTATAACCCAAACATTTTCTCTTAACACAGGGGGTTTCTTACAACTTGTTCCCCCTACCTTTTCCTCGTCGAGGCATCATATGGGAGCAAAGGATGTTTGATTTTTTAGCCTTGTACCATCATGTAACCTTCCACAGGTGTTTAGATTCTTATTAACACTTTTTTGTACCACCAAGACGTCTCTCTAAAGAATACAGGGGTCGGACAGGAGTCGAAGGGGGGTGTCATAGGTGCTTTTACTTGGTTTGGGTATTCTTCTATTTTTTTAATGGTGATCACGATCCTAGTAGACAGCGCAAGCCCCCTTGCATTAAACGGTTCAAGACGATTATAAGAACAGCTTGTCCCCACTTCCATGTGATGCGCGCAGGGCTTGCTGCAGGGGGACGTCATTGAAGACTTCTGCGCCAAACTCCTTGGCACGTGGCTTGTCAGAGGTGTTGTGTTGCACCGCCAAGATGGTTTAATGCCGCTGCAGGCAGAGGCGGTTTGATTTCTTTGGTTTCCATGAAGTACCAGTTGCATTCTCTATAAAGAACAATTTCGAGTTTGGCGCTCGCTTTGCTTCAGGAAATTGAAAGGTGGCATCAGGAATGTTCACCGGTTTCCAAAGAAATTTGGCATTATGTTGCTCAACACCTGCAATGTCCAATGCTTCTTGCAGACATTTCTCCTGTAAGTGCCCGACATGCGCATTCCCTTGTCAGATGTCGATGCTGAGTGCTTGGAAATAAAAACCGATTTGTCTTGCGTGTACTGGGCGCATAAAATGCGCAGATGGGAAGCACTTTTATCTTGGAGGCTGCAACCCTGACCGCCAAGGTCAGTGCCCAGGTCCATCTCCATACCGAGAAGATCGCCAGAAAGGCGCCGCGTTCCGGAACAGTGAATGTATAGGTCGGTGTTGCTGCAAGCAACGGACAGCTGGGCCGGCATCTGCAAGTGTGAGGTTTTGATTTTGGTTTGAGAGAATGGAGCCGAACGAAGTTTGCGTTTGGAAAATTTGCCAAATTCTGGCAAAACATGCAAAGATGTGTATGCCAATGATGAGATGGCAGGATACTGCAAATGGAGCATGGGTCACCTTGGGAACAAAAGTACAAGGCCAATTGCAAAGGCTTGGTGCACAGTGACAGGGCCATAACAAAATATTTATGTAGGGCTGGGCACCCAAAGGCTGAGTGCTGAGATCTCAAGTTCTAGCTCCCCTCGATCCATATTGTAGCATTTGTTGTACTACAAAGTGTGAAAGCAGGGGATCCACCAATTGCGCAGCAACAAGATTGGAGATGAGCATGTCCAAACATTGGTGGTCCTGGTCTCGCTGCGGGCCTGATTCTGTAGGAATGAGGCGGGGACGGGTCTGAATACAGCATGTGGTGAGGTCGTTGCACAGCTTGGTGGCGCTTGGGGAAGAGGCCTTAAGGCCTGGAATTGGCGGGGGTGGCTTGATGTGCTTTTTGTGTGCTTTCTTTTTTCCCGAGACGCTTTCCAAAGCCATGTTTCCAAGCTTGGAAAATGCTGATGATTGCTTCGAAGGTGCCAGGAGCAAACGCAGAGCACAGGCTCGCATTTGATTTGGTCGTTGCATAAAGCTGTGGTTTTCAAACGTTGCCAAGGAAAAGTTTGTGGGTTAAATTCAGCTCGGCTGACACTTTTTCAGCTGGATTTGATTTATTACCAATGCAACTTAAAGCTTCTTTTTCAGACATTGCAACGAAATCCAAACATCATTGCAGAAGTGGGAAATCGTTGCTTCCATCAACAGGGTTCTGCGTTTAAGCTGTTTAAGTGGCTTTTAGTCGTGCTGAACAATCCTTCGTGCTGTTTCCGGCATGTGTACCTTGGTGAGTTCCAAGTTTTCACTCTTTAGACGGGCACTGTCACTATCATTGTGTTGCTCAACGGCAGCAGCAACAGAAGCAACAAGCAACAACCACAATCATCATCACAACTACGCCCACAACAACAAGAAGAACAATCATTCTAATCGATCTAGTTGGGTCGGAAGCCTTCTAATGTTTGCTGCCCGCGGCCGGGTCCCAGTATCTTGCCGCTGCTTGCAAATCCGATTAGGAAATAAAAACATCATGTGTACATTCTGCAAGACCATGTTGCTAATGATTGCCGACCTTGTCGGGCAGTAAGCTTCAAAATTGTTGGAACTGTCCGTTTGGTTCCATACGTTCCTTCAAAACTGTGCGGCCATGTCCCCGAAATATGTTAGTTGATGAGTAGTTTGTTGGTTTCTTGGCCAGTTTTCATTGCCCTTCTCAGTGTGTCTTGGCTCAGAAGGGCCGGGTCTTGAGCCACAGCTTTGCCAAGCATGAAAGTCAGCAGGTCTATAGATAGGGCGCTGTAAGCTCGCACGGTGGTTCTTGCGCACGAAGAATGATTTTCATAGTGCGGGGCCAGAAATCCATCCACAGATTGTTTGGCCCTGCTGGAAACAATGAAAAGCCTTTAATTTTGACATGAATTTCTGCAAGGTAATCGTCGAAAATAGTTTAGAGTTCAAGGCGCTTAACTCTATGATAGGTGTCATCACTACTTTTGCAATGTTGTGAGTAATTACCATCGCCTCGTTGACCGACATGGCCTGGCCACTGGGCGCTGGCGGGTGCAGTCTCGCTGTTGATTTGCTGCAGCTCGTCTTTTCATCATGTCATACCAAAGCACACCAGAAGCTCTTGCTTGAAGTGATTCTTAGCAGCTACATGCCAATTTTTTGGAACCCGCATGGTGCAGGCCCTGCTCCCCCAAGAGGTCCACAAAGACTATCGCGTTGGGATGGCACCCAAAAGCTTTGAAGATCCTGATATAACAATCCCCTATGGAAAACATGTTCAGGCCCCGGCTTGCAAAATTTGCCCCTTCTTGAGAACATGTACTTTGCTTTGACTAAGCTTTTTCTATAGAAGGTACAGCATCTGCTGGCCTTTGGCGGGAAGGATTATGCACCTTTGCATCTTCCGCTGCCTGACCCTCAGGTCTGCCCGGCCCGGGCCTTTGACACCGCCAGCGGCGCGGGCACGGATGCCGCCAGCGCGAGTGATCATGAAATCTGCAGGTTGATTGGGTCATGTTGGCAGTAAAGAGACACAGGCACTTCTGTTGAATTGTGTCGAATGGCACGGTGCTGCCTCTTACCCAGAATGAAACCATAGAAGTTTCAATATCTTGTTATCATTCTTGTCTGTGTTAATAAAACTATACTTGTAGCGATCTTTTAACCTGTAATGTCTTCTTTGTATCTACATATGCGCATGTGTAGTTCAAATAGTATCTTATAACCTGTCGGAACATCACAATTTTGCCCTGGCATTGCTCAGTATCCAAGGTGGTGCCCATCATCAGCCAATTTTTCATTCATATAATTGTGAGGGTTAAGGTAAATATATTTCAATTTCATGGGATGTGTATGCGCAAACCTATATCTTCGGGAGCACCGCCTTTTACAGCCTTCAAGCAAGCCGAGTCGGGAAAACATGCGTGCTCGTATTATGCATATGGTTTGTTTTTCAGTGAGGGGCCCAATGGTTTCAGTTTGTTCAACGTTATTGCCTTCACACATACATCTGGCTTCCTTCTTTCTCCAGTTTGCTTTCTTTGTCAGAAGCATCTGGATTGCTTAAACTTAAACCTTATTTACTTTTTCTTTTTTATTTGTTGTGTAAAATTATGTGTGCCCGCGTAATCTTCATTTGCAGCGGTGAACCTTTCTTATTCCTGAACCCCCCACTTTTTGCCCTGAGATGGCTGTGATTTGGCAGTGCGGCCGCATGACGGCCGCAGTGTGGGCCGCTTCGGGTATCGCCGGCTGACCATGGTGGAACGGAGCGCCAGTGTGGCGGCAATTTGGCGTGAAGAGCTGTCATGCCATCAAGCAGTAGCAGTTCCCCCACAAACTCTGCAATCAACTTGTCAACTTGGGGGATAGCTGGCTTTGCACTGATGGACAGAAATTTGAAATCATACAGGCCACCTATAAATGGTTGTATTGCCACTGCCAGATTACAATGCATGCATGTTCTTTCCTAGTGGCACATTGTGACTTATTGACGGCATTTGATCAGCAATGCTGGGGGCTGGGGGCGCGATGGTGGCTATAACAGCTTGTATTTGATCAGCACTGCTGGGGGCTGGGGGGCGCCATGGCGACAAACTGTCAATAACAGCTTGTAAAAGAAGCATGCTGTGATTTCTGATTTCACGGTTTTGTTTGGTGGTTTTCTGATTATGGCCCAGCCGAATTGCCTTCTCTTGGTAGAGGGTGAAACGCAAAGGCTTAACAGACCATTGAATCCTGGATACTTCAGACCTCAGGTTGCTCTCTTGTTGGTTTGGTTGCTGTCAGTCCCGCGTGGTCCGTGGCATCGCGCAGCTGTTCTGGTGAAGAACAGAGTCCATTGGTTGCTTGACGGGCGTTGAAGGCGGCAGGTTGGGAGCAAATGATGGGCACCCAGGGCCTTCAATTTGCAAAAACATTTCGAGCTGATTACCATTTTATGAAGCATCTCAGTTACTTGTTGTTGACCATTCTGACATTTGCAGGGGGTGTGTCAGCACCGAGTTGGTTAGGCTTCTGAAGGGCAAGTATTTGTAACCGCTTGCAGAACAAACGTGGAAGGTGAAGAACTGCACCTGGTTCGGTAGCATGCAAAAAATACAGGTAGCACCAGGATGACTCTCTAGGAGCAGGTGATTGATGATACTGCTGGTACACTGGCCCCCATGTCGCCCAAAAGGCGCTTGTTTTTCCCGTTGTCCGATGTCCTGTAGGTTTTCCTTGATCCTCGGCCTTGTGTGGCTTCTGGGTTCTGCATGGCTCAGCGCATCGATGCTGAAGATATTGGCTGTGATGTTGCATCTCTTTGGCATTGTGAGGGAGGGAGCCAGCATGCTGGTGGATCAAAAATTTGGAGTGAAGCATGTCGGTACGACGTCATTCCACAACATTGCCAAATCTTTTACATCCCCGGAGCTGAGCTCAGGATTTATTGATCAGGACTTTTCAGCTTGTAAAGTGTATAGCCTGGCTTTTGGCGCCTACTGCAGGGGTGTCCTGCTGTGTGCTTCTGCTTTGGGGTTGGAGATTTTTTTCAGATTTTCGCTCTCGCGTATTCCTAGCATACCCAAATGACCCAGCCAACATGTCTTTTCCGTTGTCAGGTGTAATGCTTTTTTGTTTGAGAATGATGGTGAATGCGTTGTTTTCTTGTGATCGTTGATTTCTCTATATAGTGATCAGACTGTATTGCCATGTGCGCGCTCGTTTGGCGGCTCAATCGTCGAAAGTAAAATCTGTGGCTCAGCTTTGACATTAGCATGCATGGATTTTATTTGCAGACAGAAACATACGTACATAAATTCGTACGTACATTCATGCGTTCACACATATATATATATATATATATATATATATATATATATATATGCATGCCTTCGTTCATTCGTTCATTCGTTCATTCGCTCATTCATTCATTCGTTCATTCATTTATTCAGTCGTTCATTCTTTCATTCATTCATTCATTCATTCGTTCCTTCATTCATTCATTCCTTCATTCCTTCCTTCCTTCCTTCCTTCATTCATTCATTCATTCATTCATACTTTTTTACTTTACGTTCATTCAAACATTCATATGTTCATACATACTTTTCATTTGTATACACATTCACACGTGCACATACACAGGCGCAAAGAAACAATGTGTGTTGGGTTTAGGTAGAAATTAGAACATTATCGCTGCATGATTAGTTTGACCAACAAGCCCAGCTTTCAGGTTTGCACGGCCCAAACTGCTCCCGCCCAGCGACATGTTGCCCTCCGCCTTCAGCGGCTTGGTGTGAGGGTGATTGGCCGCTAGCAAAATGGCGCCGGGAATCACAATTACGTCGCTGGAAATCAACGGAGTGTGGTCGAATTTGCTTCATGCTCAATATACGGGGCCTTTTTGCAATGAGATTGTGGAGATAAAATGGGGTTGGTCTCTCACGGGGTGAGATATGGTGAGGTTCAAATGAGGGGTTAGTTTAGTTTTCCCTTTCAAAATCGGTTCGCGGAAAGAAACAGGATGCAAACCGGCAAAGGGACTTCAAACCAACCAGACTTTTGGTTTGGGAAGCAAAGAGTATTTGTTTTCCCTGCAGTGCGTATAAGTCGGCTAAGTAACACCATCATTTTTCCCCGCGTGGAACGAAATTCACAAAATATACAGAAGCACAATCATTCAATTTGTTCAGAGCTACAATATGCATCCAAATGTGGCTCGTAGCCGTTTGTTTGATACGGATTTACTCATGGGCTGTTTTTCTCTATGGACATGTGTTGGTTCAATTGGGCAGTGGAACAGGCCAGAAATGTGCAGGTTTTTTGGGGTGCCCACAAGATTTGCCCAGTGACTGACAAATGGTTTACATTCCCCATTAAGAAATCGTGTGTTCTCCTTATTTGTTCTTGTTTCCGAATGGACCTCATGCCTACTTCCGAAGCACAAGCTTGGTGATTTTCCATGCAAGGGATCCCGTCTAAGAACAGAATGATGTCAAGGAAAAACGTTGTTAACATTTTAAAGCCAGTCACTTCCGGGAAACCCACCAGCCATTGGACAATCATGCGTGTATAGGTACATGCCCGGCTAAACATTGCGAATTTCCATGTCGACGTTTGCTTTGCGCAGGTTATATTTACCCTTTTGGTTTACCTTTGCATCGCATTCGAACCTGAGTTCTATATATTGTTTATCTATTTATCTGTGCATGAGTGATTGAGTTGTCTCTTCTTCGGATGAAATTCCGGAATGCTGTACTGAAGGTCACGAATTCTTTGCCCGTAGGTACCATCAGGGAACTCTCTGAGAAGGTGACCGTGCACCTGCCTTTTGTCGGAACTGGGCGGTGAGAAAATGCTGTATTGCGATTGATAGAGAAAGCATGTTCTAACATGGCAAGGAGTGGCAACATGCTTTTTCCCAAAGCAAAAAGTTTGTAAGGAAGAGGGAGGCCCCGAGGCAGGCTTTGAGGCAGGCCTCGCACAGGCTTCCAGGGCATCAAGGCCATGGAAATTGCAGCCAAACAAAAAGTTTGTAGGTGTAAGGCGAGGCAGGCCTCAAGGGTCTCCCACATGAACAATCCATGTATGAGTTCAAAAGGTGTGAACCCATCCCCCCTCCTCGGTGACATATCTAAATATTCAAGTCTAATATTTATTGAATCTCGGGGTACGTTCCTATGCCACAGCTGTCGCATGCTTGCCAGCCAATGGTTCTTCTGGTGTCTAAGTTGCGGCGATTCAAAAAAAATATATAGCACTGGAACGGAATGGGCCTCTGTCCATAGCTCTGTTACATTACCTGGGGTTGCTGATGTTCCCATCCAAGGCTGCGAAAAGCACCTCTCGAGGGGAAGGAGCAGAACGATTGCCTTTTTGGGGGGGCAGACACACAGTGAGGAAACCATTTGTGAAGATCTATTTAAAAACGTGTTGATAATCGTGGTGCTCAAGCACAACCAGTGAACATGTGCTGTTAAACTTAAACACCGATTCCCTAAGCGACATCTATGCTTCAAACATGGGCTCCCCATTGAATCACACAAAGTCAGATGGTTCCTTGTAGTCATGGACGGACAGTAGTTGTTTTCTTGGTAGTTGAATTCCAGGGACTGGCGCCAACTGCACCACTTGCTGTACAGTCCAATATTTACTAGTTCTCGATGTGGCATTCGGAATGCAACTTCGTTTGCTTTCTGTTTGCGGGGCAAGTCAAAATAGCTCACATTTTTTAAAAGTAAAATGCCTTTTGTTATTTGACACAGTAACCCCCGTCCGTAGACACCAATTCTCTACATTCCTTTTTTCGGGAGCCCAATGGTCTTTTACCACCAGCAGTTATTACTTTTTTCTAGCTGGCGCCAGCAGCTGGCGGACAAAAAGCGCATGGGTCAACAACTTTCAGTAAAACAGCGTGTGCAGTGAAAGATATTCATGTTCCTGAAAATTTGGACCCAAGGGGCCAAACATGGAAAACGCCAAATCGCCATCAAACTGGCATGGGTTTTATAGCCGCTGATTTGTTCGAGGATTTGGAAACCTTCTGTCTCGGCTGGCGGTTTTTGGAAGGAAACCAAAGAGTTTCTGCCGGTACTATGTTTCCACGGCTTTGGGGCCAATGGCAGCTCATATGAAGATTCTCGTCTGAATTTGCGTTCGTCATAGAGTCATATATATGCAGAGAGCGGGCCCAATTCAAAGTAAATAGCTTGGGTATGTTCACGTATCACTTCATGTCCAAACTTCCTGGGTTGGCATAACTGTTTTGAAAGAAGCCAGATTGGGCAACTGTTGCAATGTTGTTGGTGGTCTGTCGAACATAAAGTTACCTTGCTATTGCTCATTGGTTGGCATGGGTGTGCATTTCCATTCAAACTCATCAACTTGCTCCAGCGTCGCACCTCCATCCTCATGGATTTTTTTGCATGGAGACTGCAGGGAGTGTTTCTATTTGAATGGGGTCCCATCGGTGGGCTTCGGCAAACGTGCCAAAATCGACAAAACAAAATAAAGGTAACATAAGTTTTAAAACGGTGGTTTTCAGAAAACCAAATTGGTGTACCAGACCCCCATCCTCAATTTTCCATAAGTTTTCCGATCAAAACAGTTCGCCTAGCTCAGGATTTGCTTGAACCACTGACCGAAGAAATGCCCGATGCGTTGGTACTTTGCCCGGATCAGGTGGGTTTTGGACTTTCCAGGAGACCTTGGCACCAGCTGGCCAGGGTGGGTGCCCGGAATACTGATGTGCTCTATAGTTAACCAGAGCATTTTTGCTCCAATCTTACACGCTCCATTCGGGATGGCTTGTATTTTCTTCTGGTTTGACGACCCATTTTGCTGCTCCAAAAAAAATGTTGCTGGGAAATGTATCGCGTTTAAGTAGCATGTGTTGTTTGTGTTCTACTAGCGCAGCCCAAATTATTGCGCGGAACCGCGATTTCCAATGCTTGTTCAGGTTGTAACACCGCATGGACTTTGTGGCATGGTTTGGACGCGATATGAGGATCGCATCATTCTTCGAAGCATGTGCCGGGGGGAACGTTTTGGAAGTTTGAGGAAGGGAGCTTCGGACCTGTTGATGGCGGAGAACACGTCACCTTTGACCATGCCAGAGAAGCAATGGTGCAACTGTTCAGCCTCGATTCCTTTCAAGTTTGATGGAGGGCTGCCCTTGAAAGGATAAGTACTGCGGAGAAAGGCCTGTTATACATTGTTTGCTGGTTGGCGTCTCAGAATCCGTACTTCACTTGCAAGTCTTTTGGCTTTGCTCTCCCTGTCCAAAAATATGCTTTTACTGGTGAAACCGCCCAAATCTTCAAATATCTCCAAATCACCATTTGTGTCAACCATATTACCAGAAGTGTTGTGATTCAAAACGAAACTTTTTCCAACATTGACTTTAGACGGGGTAAATTTTGAGTAGCCGAGTGCAGTTTGAATATTGCTGCTTAAATCTCGGGCGATTGCAAATGGTTAATATGACCTTGTGGCTAGGTTTAGTTTGAAAACTGCCACCGGTTGAACTTTGAATTTTGGGCTCTACCTTTTCAAAATCATACATGGCAACGGAAATTCTTTCATGCAAAGAGCATTTTCCTATATATGTATATATATATATAGATAGATTCTCCATGTCTGGTAGATTTCGCAGCCTGCCACGTGTTGTTTACAGGAGGAGGCGAAAGTTTTTACAGTTCAAAGTTGTTTGGAGGACCATCCCACTCCTTATATCTCGTTAGTAGCCATGCTTAAAACGCAGTCATACATGGCATAACCAAATGAATCGGGACTTACTAACCAGGGTTTGTAACCAGACAAAAAACGTTGGATGATCTTGATACTACCTCCTCATCCCATTATTTATCTATTTATTTATTCATTCATTAATTTATTTAATTTATTTTTTATTTATTTATTTATTTGTTTTTATTTATTTATTTATGTATCTATTAATTCATTTATTTATTTATATATGTATATATATATATATATTTATATCACCCCTATTAAACCATGTAAAACCATAATCAACTACCCCGACACCTCCACTTTCCCTTAGAAACTTTTTGGTTTCAATGGGAAGAACCCAGGGTCCACCAGGAGGCCTTCCCTACACATCAGCAGTCAGCTGCAGCGCAATGACCTGGCGAAGCATTTGCTGCGCCCCAAGGGTGAGGAGATTGGGCCTGTGGGTAGTGGACAGGGTTGGTGTTGGCATATGTCTGCAGCTGGATGTGATGTTTTCATTGTTTTGTGTGGTGTGATGTGCGTTTATCTTGGGAATTGGCGAGCCACGTAGAGGGATAACCATGGAATTTTCGGTATTTATGTGGTGTTATATGTTGCGTCTGTGGTTTCATGTTTTTTTTTATATGTGTAAACCACCATGTTTGTTGGGATCTGGGGTCCCTATAACAATGGTTATACATATATATTTTTTTTGCATCGCACGAAGGTTCATGATTGGCATTTCACTTTTAGCTTTTTTTTTTAGGATGATGTTTGTTTTTAATCCGGTGGTTCTTAATTTAGTTTATGATCATTGCCATTTCCTTGTGGCAGTTGAAAAGAACATGGACAATGGCCATGTTCAACGGGTTAACCATCAGCACGTGGGCAATTTTTTGTTGCTATGTTGATATTGCCAAAGAGGGTCATCATTTTTAATTTATCACCATTAGCGTTGTTTTTTTGATGGTGCTCCATATAGGACGAAAACCATACACATGAATCACCTGCAACGTGACCCTAGCACATGATCATTAAATTGTTTTTCATCCCCGGGAAAAAATGTAGGGGATGAAATTCACATCCCAAAAAAATGGCAGTGTTTAGCATTAGCAGTGGATGATGGGATTTTCAATTTTCATCCCGTTACATCACTATTTTGATCCAACATCATTATTGTAATCCCATCAATGCACCATAGCATACTGAACTGTATCAGATATATCCCACGAATTCCCTCACATGATATCCCCGACAAGACCACGTGATTACCTTCCGGGAAACTAACAGTTTGCGAGCTGGAAGCTCGCAATTGTAAATAAGGAAATCATCGACGTAAATTAGGCATCTATACCACAGCAGACTGTTAGTTTGGAGGGTATCTATTCTTGGTGGTGTGAAATCTTTTTATTGAGGGAGATATCATCCAGGATTGGGATTGCCATCAAACAGCAAAAAAAATGATTATTTTTTTGGGAAACCACAACTTTTGTTGATAAAGCCTGATTTTCATCCACCCACCATTCATGCGCCCCAAGTTTCGGTGTTTTAGGCTTGTTATTATCCACTATGTGGTTTGACGTGTTTGAAATGCCCTTGCAAGGAATTTTGTTGGTTTAATTGATGTATTTCCCATACGGACATGTTCTTGTTTAAAGTGCTGCGCGGAATGACAAATCTTGACACGGCATCCCACCTATGTTTATGTTTGTTGTTGTTTTGGATTAAAGCCTTCCCACCCAAAAACTAATTCTCCAATTGTTGCCAATCATGCTTTTGCACGGTCTTGTGGCAGTTTTTCTTGACTTCCAACTATTCACCAGCCTTACAGTGGCTGCGTTCATGCCACGTGCACCTGACAATGGCCTCTTGAGCCTGAGCCTATTCGCCATTATGCAACCCGATTGCGAATCTATAGCCATGCAGCCTTTTGATGCCCATATTGGCAAAGGTCCTGAGACTTCAAAGGAAGCCCTGAGTGGAGCGCCTACAAGAGCTGCAGAACATCTGACATTTCCGGGACTTCTTGTGAGGTCTCTCTTTTTCCGACCAATGCTAAATTGTCAATGCAATATTTGTCTGTTTTTTGGGGGTTCTTTTTTTGATAATTGAATTTGAGGGTTTTTTGTTCTTAATTTACATCAGCATGTATTTTTTGAAAAATACATTCCACCACAGAACATGTTCCAAGAATAGGATGAAACATATCTAAACTTATTCGAAAACATTTGCATATATATATATGTGTGTGTGTTCCAGTTGTTTTTCCTTTATAGATATGTCTGCAAATTTATCAACCAAATTCAATTTTAGCATATTTTCAGATTAGCTCAGAATAAAACTAGATAGTAATCTTGAATCTGATTTCATTTTTGTTTACTTTACGGTAGTTACGCATTATTTTCAACAAGCGTCTGCAGTTCAACTATCTAAAGTCAATGGTCTTAGTAGCCGAGAAAACGCCCGAAAAAAAACATGGTAGTTCTTCCAGCACTTCATGTTTGATCTTTTTTTGGATATCAACTATTCCGATTTTATCCTGCTTAGAATGTGTGATACGATCGTAAACCATGAGCATTTTTTTCATAGAGGTTCTTAACCGTTCCCTATGCATCGGACCCGGTGGCACCTGCTTGCAGTCGGGGATGGCGCTGCTGGATGACCTCACGACTTTGCAGCAGCTCGGTGTCGCTGAGGGGCTGGTGGGCGCCCAACATTTTCTAGGGGAAAATGGAGGTTGAATGGTAGTTTACTATTGTTTGTTCTTTTTATGGTTTTATAAGGGTTCTAGTGGGATGATAGCAAGATTATTATGGGGAATTGGTGTTCTATTCTTTGGGGACTTCTAGTGATTGCTGTGGAAAAAGTGTTTGGTTTGATGGTTAACCATCTAGCTGGCGTTGATATTGGGGAGAACCGGACCTGGTATCAAGATGTACTGGTGACGTGCCAGAAAATGAAGGGTTTGTTTCAATACTGAATATAGATAGTGCACCAATTGGAAATTTGGCTGAAGAGAAGACACAGTACTTTTCTTTATAGTCACCAGCCCGTTTTGGTACCCAGTATATGTGGCCTGAATCAATTGATTTTACCAAGAAAGCTGATGAGGGGGGTGTGCAAACCAGGAAAACAATTGGAAAGAAATGTGAAATCTTGTATTTGGCCAACAAGAATGATAACTGTTTTCCAAGTGAGATAAGCAACGAAAGCGAGTAGGTATACAACCAAATTGTTGGCGAACTGAAGTGGGATGGACGCTTACAAAATGTGTATTGGATGCATGATGTGCTCGTGCGCCAGAACAATGAGCTCCCAGACCAACACTTGGATAGGTGAATGGTGGGTTTGCTGAAGGGGTTTTCAGTTCGAAACTAGTGATAAGACTAACAAAGTCTGGGCATGTGGGCACATATGTTTCGGTGAAACGGCGGCAATGGGGTGATATTGGGGCTTCAAGCAGCAACAATGAATATAGTTGACCAGCAACAATGGTGATAGGTCAAAGATGGTTGAAGGGTAAAGCTTGGTTTTCATCATCAAGGCACGCACATCTTCGAAATGTTAACATGTTCCAATATTGTTCCCCATATATTTCCTGTATATTGTTTTGTGAAGGCTGTAGCTTAATGCAGCAGCTTGCGCCAAGCGTGTATTGGCTGCGCTGCAGGATGTATACCCTTAGTGGCAATGCTGTCATCGACGCTTGGCATGGAAAGAGGTGGTGACTGGTTGATGACTAGTAAGATGTGTTTTACTGTGGTCGTTATCATCCAGCAGTGGCAGGTACTTCTGGGAATATCTGCTTACTTTGTCTTGCCGATGGTATTTTTGTTTGTTTTAGTTTTGGATGCGTCATCGCGAAATACTTTAGAAAAATGCCCGTTTATTTGGCAAGGGGTTCACTTGTTGATCTGTTTGGAAGGCTTGATTCATTGAATCAGTTTGCAATCATATCACAATGTTGATGCCGACCGGCAAAGCTGTGTTTTTTCGTGCTATGATGAGTTGTTTTGGTGGATACCTCACAAATTTAATGAGATTTTGGGACTAGTCGCAAACCAGAAAATGTTCACGTAGCCCGTGGCTTTAGCAATGAAACACTAACCATCAGCCAATCGTCAACGTTCTTTTGTTGATTTTGTACGCTTCCTGTGTAGATGGCAGTGTTTTTTTGAAACCGGATTTTGGATTTTTCCATGTCGGTCTATTGTTACCAAAGTCTTTCATTGGCGGGGCCAATATTTTAAGATACATTTCCCACTGATCATCAGGATGAACACGGGTCATTATTAGTTATTGAGCCCAATCCATTTCTTATTAGGACTCTTAGCTGTTCAAATTTAAATTTCAGTTCAATCTATAAATCTTCATCTTTGCAGCTTGAAACAAACTTTTGTTTACAGCTAAAATCGACTAAACCACCAGAATCACAGCATAGATCCACAGTTTTACCATGTCACCTGAAACAGCTGAAATCCACGCCCCGCCTGCTCTCGCTGGCCTAGGCTCGTGCCGTGTTGGACGCTGAACCGGCGACCGTGAAAGAGCAGGTGGTGATTGGACACTCGATGGGAGTGCCCTGGTCTGGAAAAAATCCATTGGCAAGCGTGATTTGCGAAACATCATATGGCGAAGAATGGTTTATGACCAATTCTTGGATGCACTTCCCAGATAAGATCCGTGGTTCGTAACCCATACGTATGATCAGCACTATTGGAGATGTTTTTTGAAAATGGAAACGACTTGGGACGGGAAAACAAAGCCGTTCACCTCGCTCATTTGTCAAAATTCCATCCCAGTCCTTGCCCCTCCCAGACCCCAGGTGTATTTCTTGGGCGACACTTAAGCGAAACATCATGGAGTTGAATGGGTTTAAACTCCGAGGGGCAGGATATCAAGTTTAGGGCCAAACAGTTTTGATTCATAGCCGAACGCATCTGATGAAAAAACCTTGGGAAAACCACCCACAGATATATCACCGGCCAACTACAATATGATATTCCGCGGGGAGGATGGAGCAATGAAAAAACAAAGGCCAAATATCATTTCAAGAAATCCCATGAGTTTTCTTTGTTGAATTGCCTTTAACCCATTTCGTATGTTTTAAATCCTCACTCATCCCATTATACCACCCCATCCCATCTAAAACGATAGAGAGTTCTATGGGTTCGGCTGAGAATTGGTATCCCCGGGCCCGATACAATGGTTTATTTTTATTTTCCAGATTGTTTGATGGCCACACCTGATGGTCTACTGGTCCACGGATACCTTTTTAGTTTAACCCAAATATCATGTCATTGCTTCTCCCCAACAGTATGACCATTACATCCCAGTGTATCCCCATACAACATTTTTTTGTTGACCTCTAACCATCCTAATGAGGCCATCACGGCAGCGGCCCTGGCAGTGAGCAGCGCAAGAAGTGGTCACAAAGTCAAGTTGGCGACTCGGTACTTGGATGTGCATCCCAAGTGGATGTGCACCCCACACACACATATATATATATATTTATTTAAATATTGTATATATTCATATAACTGGTGGTATTCCATATCGAACTGGGGAGTTTGGTTTTTTACCAACTCGTAAAGTGGAACTGCTTTCCCAAGAAATATGTTCAAATGTTTGATTGATAGGATATAGCAACCCCTAAGAAGATGCCGAAAAGTCGGAATTTTGAAAGCCAGAGGTAGATATCACCTAGAACATAAGAATATGTGATGATTCATGAAATTGGTTCAATGGGATATGAATCTATTTGGTGGTTGGCCTTTCACTTGCCGGATGCTAAGGTGTTGATTGGTTTCTGGCAGTGAAACGTAGGAATGGAATGTGCCCCATACATGGATGTTTCAATGGGACTATCATCTATACATGATGATTTTTCCGTTGCCATTTGTCTGATTCCCAGATGGTATAGTATGCATGCCTGATACCTGGTAGTATAAGGCTGAAAAAATATGTTCTTGCAGGTCAACTACTGATTTGGACGGGTTGGTCCTCATCATGCAGGGGTGTCATGTCTTTCATAATCCTTTCAGAAGGTTGCTTACCATCCACACATGAGCAGTGTTCAAAACCCCGGCTGGTTGATATTTTGAGGGATTTTATTACCAAACTGCTTCGAGATCATCATCATCCAAAATTGGAATGGGTTCTCAAGTTCTTAATTAATCAATCAGCATACTTCATGGGATGACTTTCGGGTATATTGAACATTGCTCACACGAGCTTGTCTCAACATTAGAAAGGATCCGGCGCATGGTATTTCGTAATGGGAGGCACGTGATCGCCCATCTCAGTTGGTATGTGAGGTCATTATTGTGGTGGGTTGAGTTCGCTAGAACCAGAACATATTTCAACCTATAGTTGGTTTGTGTTTTGTTTTCTCGCTTATTTGGGTGTTATCTGTGAAATTTTACGATCCTAGGGACCACAGATTTTGGCATCCAATTCAAGAGGTACACTTTTTCGTTAATTCCAATTCCTGATTGATAAATTCCGAGTGCTTAAGACCAGTTGAAAAAATATATTGGTTTCAAAGTCTGACGCTTTTTATCAATTTACCAACAAGAAACAACAGCAAATCAAGATGCAGGTGCTGGAAAGCCCGGCCTTTTTGTCGAAGCCGTGCGACCGCTTGGAGCCGTCCAAGATCGGCAGAGTGCCATGCCTTGGGACCATGATAGACACTCAGAATCATGGCCATTGAAAAAAAAGGATTCCCCAGCCAGCCATGTTTGATTACCGGAGGGTAGCCAGGAGCACTTCCACTCTCCCGTGTTTAGAAGATGTCAGAAGGAAGATCCTTAAGCCTTAAGCTATGGGTATCTTAGATTTCCATAATTTATTTCCCGTTGAATGGGGAGTGAAGGGCGGAAGGGTGGCAAACTTGATAGTTTCCCAATTACCTGAGCCAACCCCATGCTACCATTCTATAATTGGGTTCCCATACCGGGTCAGAATCTGGATTAAGCCAGGTGGTATGTTTCATATAAGAGACATGTCGACATTGTCTTCACATTCTCCAGGGGTTGGTACAACTGTCCGGCCATGGAGTTTTTGAACATTACTTGAAAAAGTATTTGTTGGAGATAGTATGGCTCAATAGTTGGGTTATGTTCAAGTAGGACATTTGCCAATGGATTCTCAGCGAAATTCATCTACTGTACCTTTTTGGGTGGTTTTTGCATCTACTTTGGTTTAACAGAGGGTAGAGATTCAAACAACAATGTAGCAAACCCAATTCCACAATCCCTTCCCAAAAAGGCTTTTGGAATTGGGTATAGCTTTGGCGACGGGATCATGTAAAGTTTATTGATTGCGACTTTGGCACTGAAAAATGATATATGTATATATACAAATAAATAAGTTGGTTATCACCTCCCGTGTAATCGATCCATGGCGTGCAAGCCAGCCAGCTTGGAAAATGGATCCAGAAGGTCGGGCTGGTTGCAACAACAACGCGCAAGCAAAGCCAGGGTTGAAAACGTGCGTAGGTTCAATTGGAAAAGGATGAAAAGGGCAGCAAATAGAAGGTTTGCAAAGCCAGGCTGGCTACAAGCTCCGGCGTGCTAGCCAAGCCAGACTGGCAAATGGATGCAGAAAGCGGTGCTGTGTTCTCCACGCTCCGGCGCGCGAACACAGCCAGCCCGGCAACAAGGTGTGAACAATATCATGCTAATAAAACTGAGGGTCTTAAAAAAAAGCGAAAACGGTCAACGAAAAAGGCAACAAGTAAAGGGCATGGAAAGCCAGGCTGGCTGCACGCCCCGGCGTAAAGAACCCGAAAAGAACCTGGCTAGGAAAGCTCAGAGTACAAGCAGAAAGTGAGGAGACACGTGCAAAGATCCAAAAGCCAGGCTGGCTCCACGCTCCGGCGTACGAACACAACCAGCCCGGCAACAAGGTCTAAACAACAACGCGCTTAGCAAAGCCCAGGGTTGAGAAACGCAGAAGTGTTCAACGAAAAGGCATAACAAACAGAGCTTGGAAAGCCAGGCTGGCTACACCCTCCGGCGTGAAAAGAAAGCCAGCATGGCGAAAGTTGCCGGAGAGGAACGCTCAGCTAAAAACACAACAGCAAGGATCTGTCAAACCAGGCTGGGCCCACGCGCCTGTGTGCGAGCCACGCCAGCCTGGCAAATTGTTTGTTGTTGTTGGTGCTATTGTTGTCGCTGTGCTGCTGTTGTTTCTCTTATTGTGGTGGTTGTTGTCGCTTTGTTTTCTGTATCCCAGCGGTCTTGTTGTTGTTCTCGTTGTTCCCCTTGTTCTCGTCCCTCTCGTCGTTCTCGTCTTTGTTGTTCCTGTTCTTCGGATTTTTTCCGGTTGCCGTGCTTATTGTTTTTGTTCTGTTTCTACTTTCTGTTCTTGTTTGTTTGAGACAAACACCAGTTGCAACCAACACGGGCCAAAACTGTTAATCAACAGTGCTTCTTGACTGTGAAGTTGCCTTCAGGCACATGCGCCGGTTTGAAAAATATTGTGTCAAAGTGCATGCGCGGTCATTTGTTCGATTTAACCACGCATGACCTTTTTTGGAAAAATGCTAGTTTCACACTGAAACAACGATCGCAGGGCAGTTTGGTGAGTTTGAACTCGCAGTATAAGCAGCATGTTTCTAGTCATGTCTAATTGAAAATTTCAGGCCAGATTGAAAAACTATAACTTGAATTTTGCTGAGTTATAAACATTGAAGTTTATAACCAGTGAATTTTTTTATAGTTTAAAAACTATAACCAGTGAACCCTCAAGTTACCATTGAAACAACATATTGGTTTCGGATTTTTTGGGTAACGAGGTCACGGCATTGGCGCTGCGCTGGCAGAGGACAGTGCTGCGTTTGGTGTTGCAATTGCCAGGGCTCACCTACAGCAGGCAACAGCAATGGCCCAACTGCGGGGGTTTGGGAACGGACTTAGCCAAGGCATTTAGTCATCGATGTTGGTGCATTGAGTCAATGTGTGTACTTTGCATACAGACAGTATCACATGAGATCGATATGTATATATCTATGTATGTATATTTGTATTTTGTAAAATCAATATATATATATAATTACATATATTTTATGTGTATATATATATATATGGACCAATATTATTGTGTTTGAATAATACAACCCACATACATGCCAGTCGTAAATATTTAAACAAACTAATAGGTGAGGATGTGCCTGGATCGCATTGCAACATGTTTGCAGGTCACCACTGACGTTTGCCCCAAAACATGGACACGTTGATGCAGACATGACTTGACCCATCCCCTATTTTTGATGTTCCTAATTCTATATTCAATATTGTTTCAAATATATATATATATATTTATTTATATCTCTGGGTAAATTATAACGACCTCACTGCGACCTCACTGGAAATCATGCTTAGTAAGGGAAATCACCCCCAAATGGCCTTAATTCAGTTCAGTGATTTTTTTTTAACATTTACCATGATATATATATATATATACATATATGTACATATACATATAACACATATATATATATATATATATATATTTACATACATAGGACTATAATCGCAATGTGTAAAACCCATATCCGCCATATTCACCACAAATGACACCCTGTGGAATTCCCCTTCTCCCACTGTCTTCGAGGCGTTTCTGGCAGCGAGGTTTGGCCATGGCGGCGCCAATGGATGAGGAACGGGCGCGATTGCAGGTGCTGCGCTATCGTTTCTGGGCGGAAAAGTCGTAGCTGAGGGAACCTTCAGTTCTCCGAATTTGGTGGACAACGCACATTCCCAGGAGAAAAAGCACATGTCTTTTAGCGGAGTGAACAAACAAGTGGCACATAGATGTTAATTATCTGGGGAATATGTTGGAATTCCCTGACTTGTAACCAACCAAAATTGAGATTTGAGGTTTTGGGTTCGTTGTACGTCTGAGATGAAAGTTGTTTTTTATGCTCAAGCAATATGTTTCGTTGAAACAAAGAAGATACTCTTTTTACCGCACATTTCTGGACAATGCAGTTTGTAGTTTGTATAGCGCATGGGCGTTTATAGATCCAGAAAAATAGTTTGACTCAAGACGGTTCCCGCCCAGTTATGTTACTACATTTATAACCTCCCATCAACTAGTTTTGATGCATCATTATTTATTATCATAACAGTGAAATTGGAGTTATGTTCACCAACTTAGCTATCACCTTAGTATCCTAGTAAACTCCAACTAAACCAATATTAAGATCCACAAGAAAAAACATTAAAATCAACTTACTCCCAGTGAAATTCTACTAAACAATCAGCACAGAATCCCATTTTACTTCCTATAAACATCCATTACAACCCCATTTAAATCCCATTAACATATAATCACATCAATCACATCCCATCAAACAAAATCCTTTGGAATTTGGCCGGAAAATCCCACACTAAATCACCTTAAATTCCCATTGAACATATTAGACTCCTCATTAAAAATCATGTTTTCATTCAATGTTTCAATGGGATTTTTAGGGGAAATTACATGTGAAACCCTCATTGGAGAAGCCCTGGCGAAGCCGCGCGAGGTTGGCCCAGTCTGTCGGAGCACTGGGCCCTGGGCTTGGCAAACTTCGTCACCGCGCGCCTCATCACCATGGAGGACCAGCAGATTTGGAAAGCTGGGGGGAAAATGCAGAAAACTCAGGGGAAAACCATGGGAAAGAATGGGGAAACCTTAGAAAAAAGTCAGAATCAGACAATTTTCTGACCAAAATAACTTGGGGGCAGATTTTGCTTTTGCCATAGAACGTGGATACATATCACCACTTGTGCTGTTCCCAGCTGCTTTGAGTTGGTTGATGAAGCTTGGGACTGGTAATTTCGTACTAGTTTTTGGTTGCCGGGCATGTGAGAAGCTCGCGAATGTTGTCACAGTTTGCATCATACTATGAACGTTAAATTCAGTGGGGGGTGGGGTGGTGTGGGGTGGGGTTGGGTGGGCTAATAACGTCATTGGCACTTCATGCTACACTATACTGTTTGTTCTCTTGGACTTCCACGCATACGTCATTCTACGCTACTGTATGTGTCGATTTGATGATGATGATGATGATGATGATGATGATTTGATGATGATGATGATGGTGGTGGTTGTGGTGGTGATGATGGTGGTGATGATGATGATGATGATTGTAATGATGAAATGATGATGTTTCTAATGAAACCAAAGTTTTGTTTTTTGTTTCCCCTTTTCGATGTTCCCCTCGAGAACCTTTGGAAAATGACAGCAATCGCGAACCTCTCAGATGCCCGGCACCATGTTTTTTTCTTAATATGACTGCAAAAACATCACCTATCCAATTCGACGAACATGTATTATATTCTAAGATTTGGTGATGAACCCATCACAAGTTTGATAAATTCCCCGTATGGATGAATCCTTGTTTAGAGAGTGCACTGAGTGTTTGGATTCAGGCACGTCAATTCGCATCACGTTAAGTTTTGGATCAAAACAGGTGGGTACCATGTTAAAAAAAAATGCATTTTGCTCATACTTTATTGCCCATGGTTGGGATTGCGTCGGCAGTTAATCTTGGACTGCATGGTGCTGACATTGATGTCAATGTGAAGTTTTTGGATACGGGCGAGGCGGTGGCCATCAACGCCCAGTCGGCTGAATGGCATGGCTGTGGTCCATTCTTTTTCTTTGCCGTTGCGTGCAGTTTGTTTGGGTTGTGTGAATTGCATTGCGCTTGGCAAACAAGATATGGGATATAACGGGTGTATGAACGCATTTTGTAACCAACTGACAATGTTCTATTTGGTTGTTGCGGGAAGCAACTTCACAAAGTCCGGGGGTAAATTGTGAACTGAGATGAACTGATAACCCCTATCCTACTTAGAACAATCAACTTTAGCAAAGTAGGTGGCACCAGTAGCAAAGTAGGTGGCACCAGTGGCCAAGGAGGCCTGCTTTCTTCCCGAAAATGTGAAGTTTCAGCTACCAAACATGGGGTGGTTTGCCGAATTTACATGAATTGATCATCCAAATTTCAATTGTTGAAACATTTGGTGGGTTGGATTCAACAGAAATAATATTTCAACAATCTAGCCAATAATATTGATACCATATTGATCATCCTAACAAAATAATGGGTTGGATTCAAGCTTGCGCAGATACCCACACAAATGTTGCAATAGAAATGATGACATGTATGATGAACCATGATTCCTTGTGAAAAAAATATACATAATGACTAGTACGAAGTACTGTGGGCCGTATTACTACATTACTGGGTATCATAGAAAGGAATGAGAACATCGATACGACTCATTCACACTGCGTGTCTTGGATACCCCGAAAATGGAATTCAACCACCAGATCATTTATCAAATTTGAATGTATACAATATGCATGATGTTGTTAAAACAATAATAAACAATCCCCCAAAATCAAAATGAATAGGTGGTATAAAGCATCAAAAATGGGATGGTTTATTATTGTTTTCACCACATGATGCATATATTAGCAGACATATAGAAACTCAAGCGGTTGACCAACAAGATCTGGTTAGTCAAACTGTCTAACCACAAATATGTAGACTTCAAAAGCAGAACTGCTATTTGTTGGGCAAAAATCATATTTTACCCGTAAATATTGTGATTTACCGGTATATAAAAGGTTTATCATGAAACTGCAATTTTAGTGAAAGGATTATGATGGTTCATTATTAATAGATGAATAATCAACCATAACAGTTACGAAAAATAGTAATAATCCATATACCAATCCATTCTAACTAAGGATTGTTTCAATGAAAGGATTGTGATGGAAGCTGGTTAATCATTGAATCATCAACCGTGACAACTACGATTAATAATAATCCATACATCACGAAAGGTAGCTCCAGAGGGGCCACCTTGAGTTTTACTTTACGAAGTAAAGGGGAGGGCGGCCAGCCCCGTTACCTGATTCTTCAGGAGATTGCTAGTCATTTTAGTAACCCCCCCCCCCTCCACACCTCCCACGCACCCTAAGAG